>OGJF01000132.1_pt1 | contig 42984 bp, 32 predicted proteins | sample 1572001 | NCBI WGS metagenome assembly OGJF01 (sample SAMEA2582113, study PRJEB24529) | metagenome | biome: Human gut stool | place: China | collected 2011
TAAATACTTGTTTTTCTAATTCCAAAATATCCGATGGTAAAGATACACATTTATTCATATACTTCTGCTCCCAAGCATGAATATTGGAAATAGTGATACCATATTTATGAGCTATTTGATAGTAAGATACTCCACTCTCATAATACTCTTTTAATACACTCAAACGAAATTGATCGTCAAAATGACGTGCTGGTTTACGTTCTTTTTTCATTACTTGCACTTTCTTTTAAATGTTAAAACCGTGTAAAGTAAATCTGTATTAAGTCACACGTAAGGCATTTTGGGAAGACTTTTCTCGGGCTGTGGAAAAGCGGAAACGTAAAGCCGGGGGCGTTCCTTGTTGGGGAGCGCCTCCGGCTTTAATGGTGGAGTTGTAATGATGTTGTTTATCCGCAACGGCTTGAGCCGCAGTGTTTGCATATCAGGCAGCCCTCCTGGTAGACCAGGGCTTCGTGGCCGCAGTTGGGGCATTTCAGGCCTTTGGCTTCTGTGCCGTCGGTGATGTATTTTTTCAGGGCGCGGGCCACACCGACCTTCCATGTGTTGATGTTTTCGCTTTCGAGCTGCAGGCTGTCAACGAGTTTGATGACATTTTCCAGCGGCATGCGGTAGCGTAACACACCCGAAATCAGTTTGGCATAGTTCCAATATTCCTTGTTGAATTTCTCCGAAAGACCTTCCACGGTGGTTTTGTATCCGCGTTTGTTTTCAAATTGGAAGTCGTAGCGCTTCGTGCCGTCTTCAGCGTTGACATGCTTGACGATGCGGCCTTTGGTGACCGTTTTCGGCAGGACGATGCCCTCTTCGTCGTCTTGCAGTCCGGTGAAGATCTCATAGGGCCGTCCGTCGAGCAGTCCGACGAAAGCCACCCATTTCTCCTTGTTGTTTTGGAAGCGCACCACGTCGCATTCAAGCACTTCCGGGCGGCGTTCCACAACGGGCGAGAGCGTTTGCAGTTTGGCCCCCTTGTCTTCCTTCTTTTTCTTCACGCTGACCATGACACCAGCGCGTGAACCATCGCGGTAGATGGTGCATCCCTTGCATCCGCTCTTCCAGGCCTCCACGTAAAGGCGGTCGACCAGTGCTTCGTCAACGGCGTTCGGGAGGTTGACCGTCACGCTGATGCTATGGTCCACCCATTTCTGGATTTCTCCTTGCATTTTGACCTTCATGAGCCAGTCGACATCGTTGGCCGTGGCGAGGTAGTAGGGCGAGCGTGCAACGAGTTCGTCAATCTCCTCCTGGGTGTAGCGGCGTTCCGTGTCGATGCCGTTGGCACGCATCCATGTGAGGAAGTGGTGGTGGTACACGATGTATTCTTCAAAGGCGTCTCCCGATTCGTCCACAAAGTCAATGCGCACTTCTGGGTCGTTTGGGTTCACCTTTCGGCGGCGTTTGTAGACCGGCATAAACACGGGTTCGATGCCAGAGGTGGTCTGCGTCATCAGGCTCGTTGTGCCAGTTGGCGCGATGGTGAGGCACGCGATGTTGCGTCGGCCATATTTCACCATGTCGGCGTAGAGCGCCTCGTCGGCCTCCTTGATTCTCAACACGAAGGGGTTGGCGGCTTCGCGTTGTGCGTCGTAGATTTCAAATGCTCCGCGCTCCTTCGCCATTTCCACCGATGCGGCGTAGGCCGTCAGCGCCAGCGTCTTCTGCACCTTGACGGCGAAATCCGTGGCCTCCTGTGTGCCGTAGCGCAGTCCGAGCGCCGCCAGCATGTCGCCTTCAGCGGTGATGCCGAGTCCGGTGCGTCGTCCTTGTCCCGTCTTGCGCTTGATTTTCTCCCAGAGGCGGCGTTCCGTGTGCTTCACCTCCTCGCTTTGCGGGTCGCTGTCGATCTTCTTCAGGATGAGGTCAATCTTCTCCTCCTCGAGGTCGATGATGTCGTCCATGAAACGCTGTGCCAGACGCACGTGTTGGCGGAAGCGCTGGAAATTGAAAGAAGCCTGAGGCGTAAACGGGTCGTCAACGTAACCGTAGAGATTGACGGCCAAAAGACGACAACTGTCGTAGGGACAGAGCGGAATTTCGCCGCAAGGATTGGTTGACACCGTTTTGAAGCCCAGGTCGGCATAGCAGTCGGGGATGCTTTCGCGCGTGATGGTATCCCAGAAAAGCACGCCCGGTTCGGCGCTCTTCCAAGCGTTGTGGACAATTTTCTTCCAGAGTTTCTGCGCGTCGATTTCCTTGCTCGTGAGACATTCATCCTCCGGCGCGTCGACAGGGTATTGCTGGCGGTAGGGGCGTCCCTCCGTGGCGCAACGCATAAAGTCGTCGTCAATTCTGACCGACACGTTGGCCCCCGTCACCTTGCCCTCCGTCATCTTGGCATCGATGAAAGCCTCAGCGTCTGGGTGCTTGATGCTCACCGAAAGCATCAGGGCGCCGCGGCGTCCGTCTTGCGCCACCTCGCGTGTGGAGTTGGAGAAACGTTCCATGAAGGGCACCAGACCCGTTGAAGTCAAGGCGGAATTGTTCACTGGGGAACCTTTCGGGCGGATGCGCGAGAGGTCGTGTCCCACGCCGCCGCGGCGCTTCATGAGCTGCACCTGTTCCTCGTCTTCCTTCATGATGGCGCCGTAAGAGTCGGCATCGCCGTCAATGCCGATGACGAAGCAGTTGGAGAGCGAGGCCACTTGATAATTGTTGCCGATGCCCGTCATCGGACTGCCCGCGGGGATGATGTACCGGAAGTGGTCGAGCAAAGAAAAGATTTCCTCTTCCGAAACCGCGTTGGGGTATTTGCGCTCAATGCGGGCCATCTCGGCAGCCAGGCGGTGGTGCATGTCGGCCGGCGATTTTTCGTAGATATTGCCGAAGGAATCTTTCATGGCATACTTGTTGACCCATACGCGGGCGGCGAGTTCGTCGCCGTCAAAGTAGGCCAATGTCGCCTGGAAGGCTTCTTCGTAGCTGTAAGTAGTTGGATTCATAAATGTATGTTTGGTTAATGGTGTGTCATAAGTAAACTGCCGTGCGGAATCTTGGCCGTTGTTTCTCCTTGCCATCGTTCAACGCGTAGGGCGGGGGAGAGGGAGCGGCTTCGTTGTTAGTCTTCCCACTTCGATGTCAAGATACGCTCCAGGTTTTCTGGCGTCAGGTGCAACTGAAACTGCCCCTTTTCGGCCACCGATATGCCTCCCGTTTCCTCCGAGACAACGATGGCCAGGCAGTCGCACTTTTGCGAAATGCCGAGCGCGGCGCGGTGGCGCAATCCGAGAGCTTTGGGGATGTCGAGGTCGTGTGACACTGGAAGAATACACCCCGCAGCGCAGATGCGTTTATGGCTGATGACCATAGCGCCGTCGTGCAGCGGCGAGTTTTTGAAGAAGATATTTTCGATGAGCCGTTGGTTGATGTTGGCGTTGATGAGGTCGCCCGAGCGTATCACCTCGTTAAGCCCCATGCTACGTTCCACCACGATGAGCGCCCCCACCTTCTGTTTGCTCATGCTCATGCAGGCCATGACGATTGGGATGATTTCGTCGCGGTGCGTCATGTCGTCTTTGCGTTTTCTTGAAAACAGGCGGATGAGCACGTTGGCGCGGCGGCGCGTGCCGATGCTTGAGAAGAAATGGCGGATTTCCTCTTGAAAAAGAATGATGAGCGCCAATGCTCCCACGTTGACCATGTTGTTCATGATGCCCCCCAGGAGGCGCATTTCAAACACCTGCGTAACGAGGAGCCAGACAACGATGAAGACGAGGATGCCGTAGAAGATGTTGGCGGAGCTCGACTTCTTCATCAGCTGGTAGATATAGTAAAGAATGCACGCCACCGACACGATGTCGATGAGGTCGATGATGCCGAAGTTGATCATATATATAATAAAGGAGTGGTGTAGGTCGGTATTATGTATGAGCAGAAATGCACTATTCTTTGTTGGCCGACGTCGCCTGCAATGCTTCAACGATTTTCACCGTTTCAACGGCCGCCTTCACATCGTGAACGCGGAGGATGTGGGCGCCCCTTTCAAGCGCGATGGTGTTGAGCGCGATGGTGCCTCCGAGCGCGTCAGCCGGCGTGCCTCCAACGAGTTTGTAAATCATCGACTTTCTCGAGATGCCAACCAGTATGGGGAGGTCAAATTCGCGGAAGTCGCCCATTTTGTTCATCAGCTCATAATTGTTCTCCAGCGTCTTGCCGAAACCAAACCCTGGGTCGAGGATGATGTCTTTCACGCCCAGGTCGTGCAGGCGGTCAACGCGTTCAGCGAAATAGAGAAACACCTCGCGCATGAAGTGGTCGTAGTGGGGCGCCAATTGCATGGTGGCCGGTGTGCCCTTCATGTGCATGAGAATGTAAGGCACGCCCAGTTGGGCGGCCGTGCGGAACATGTGTTTGTCGAGCATGCCGCCAGAGATGTCGTTGATGATGTCGACACCATATTCCTCCACACACATCTTGGCCACGTCGGCGCGGAACGTGTCAACGGAAACCACCGCCTGCGGAGCTTCCTTGCCCACGATGGCAAGGCCGTGGCGCAGGCGCTCCATTTCCTCTTCCACCGACACTTCGTCGGCGCCAGGGCGCGACGAATAGGCGCCGATGTCAATCATCGTGCCGCCCTCGGCCACAATCTGGCGAGCGCGTGCCGCGATGGCTTCGTCGCTTTGCTTGCGGCTGTCGGCGTAAAAAGAATCGGGCGTGACATTGAGGATGCCCATGACTTGCGGTTTGTCGAGGGCAAACAGTCGTCCGTTGCAATTGATGGAATATGGTTTGAGAGTCATCATCAGAGTTTGGGTTTAATAAGTGGGGCGGAACGCGATACACAAGTTGTAGCTGTCCGCTGAAAATGTTGCCTGCTTAGTAATGGAGAGTTTACCATTACTTAATCTCCGTGTGCGCATCTGCGTGGCTGGATGATTTCGCAGGGACACAAATTTACATAGAATATTTTGCTCTTCGCGCCTCTCTCGCGAAATTTCACTAAATTTGTGGGCAAATAACCATTAGGAACAATGAAAATTTCAGAACTCTATCAAGTGTTTCTCAAGCATCCTGTTGTCACGACCGATACGCGCGACTGTCCGAAGAACTCCATGTTTTTCGCCCTGCGGGGTGCTTCGTTCAACGGTAATGACTTTGCAATCAAAGCCTTGGAAAGCGGCTGCGCCTATGCTGTGGTCGACGACGAGCGGGTGGTTGGCGACGAGCGCCTCATTCATGTGCCCGACGTCTTGACCGCGATGCAAGAGTTGGCCGCCTACCACCGCCGGCAACTCCATACGCCGATTTTGCAGGTGACGGGCACCAACGGCAAGACAACAACCAAGGAACTGACCTCGGCAGTGCTCTCTGAACGTTTCAACGTGCTCTACACCTTGGGGAACTTCAACAACCACATCGGGGTGCCGAAGACCTTGTTGCGCCTGCGGCCAGAACACGACATCGCCGTTGTGGAAACCGGTGCCAACCATCCCGGCGAGATTGCCGAACTGTGCCGCATCGTGCAAGCCGATTGCGGATTGATAACGAATGTGGGCAAGGCCCACTTGGAGGGCTTCGGCTCTTTCGAGGGCGTGATCCATACGAAGGGCGAACTCTATGACGATTTGCGCCAGCGCCCCGACACGTTCATCTTCTTGAATGCCGACAACGAACACCTCGTGAAAATTGCCGGCGGACTGAAAGCCGTTACTTACGGTGAGCCCGGAAAAGGCTATGATGTGGAAGGCGAAGTCGTTTCGTGTACGCCGTTCGTCAACCTCCGTTGGCGGCAAAAGGGCGGCGAATGGCAGGAAATCCATACACACCTCATCGGGGCGTACAACGTGACCAATGCTTTGGCTGCGGCAGCTGTTGGTCTGCATTTCGGGGTTAGCGCTGAGGCTATCACCCGCGCCATCTCCAATTACCAGCCCACCAACAACCGTTCCGAACTGCTGGAAACGGGGCATAACACGCTCGTTGTCGATGCCTACAATGCCAATCCAACGAGCATGAAGGCGGCCTTCGACAGTTTCCGCCTCATCAGCCATCCCAAGAAGATGGCCATCGTTGGCGAGATGCGCGAACTCGGTGCGGCATCGGAGGAAGAACATCGCCGTGTGGTCTCTGAAGCAGAGACGCTGGGGTGTGACGAACTTTGGTTTGTTGGCGACAACTTCAAAGACTGTGCTGGCGCACACCGCTTCTTCCCCGATGTGGAAGCCGTGAAGAAACAACTCGAGGCGACGCCGCTCAACGGTTGTTTGGTGCTCATCAAAGGAAGCAATTCAACCCGCTTATATCAATTACCAGAATATCTTTAATCAGTATGAAAAAAATAATCGTGGCCATTGACGGCTACTCCTCTTGTGGAAAGAGCACGATGGCCAAGGATTTGGCCCGCGCAGTTGGATATATATATGTCGACACCGGCGCCATGTATCGCGCCGTGACGCTTTACGCCCTCCGAAACAACCTCTTCGAGGCCGACGGAAGCGTGAAAGCGGCCGCGCTGGAGAACCAGATGGAAAACGCCATCGTTTCTTTCCGTCTTGACCCTTCAACCAATCTTCCGCAGACCTATCTCAACGACGAGTGTGTGGAAAAAGAAATTCGTTCGCTTGAAGTGTCGTCCCACGTGAGCCCTGTGGCAGCCCTTCCCTTTGTTCGCGAAGCACTCACCTGTCAGCAGCAGGCCATGGGGAGCAAGCGCGGCATCGTGATGGACGGCCGCGACATCGGAACGGTGGTGTTCCCAGATGCCGAACTCAAAATTTTCGTGACGGCTTCGGCGGAAGTGCGTGCCCAGCGCCGTTTCGACGAATTGCAGGCTAAGGGAATGCCCGCTGATTTTGAAGACATCCTTCGCAACGTGAAGGAGCGCGATTATATCGACTCACACCGCGACGTGGCTCCTTTGCGCCAGGCTGAAGATGCCGTGGTGCTTGACAACAGCGAAATGACCGTTTCGCAGCAACGAGAATGGCTGCTTGCCAAGTTTGAAGATGCTGTGGAACGAAAGAACAACGCGTCGACATGCTGAACATCGAAATCGACGAACACTCTGGTTTCTGCTTCGGCGTGACCACGGCCATCGGTAAGGCCGAGGAGGAGTTGGCACATAGCCAGCGCCTTTATTGCCTCGGCGACATCGTTCACAACGGCAGTGAGTGTGAACGCCTGCGGGGAATGGGGTTGGAAACCATTGACCACGAAGCGTTTCGCTCGCTCCGCAATGCCAAAGTGCTTCTGCGTGCCCACGGCGAACCGCCCGAGACTTACGCCACCGCGTTGGCCAACGGCATCAACATCATCGATGCCACCTGCCCTGTGGTGTTGCAATTGCAACGGCGAATCAAGCAGGTGTTTTCGGAGCCAGGGCATCCGCAAATCGTTATCTACGGAAAGCCCGGCCATGCGGAGGTGCTTGGCCTCGTCGGACAGACCGACGGGACGGCCATTGTGATTGAGGGACTGGAGGGCGCGGAGAAGCTCGACTTCACACGCGACATCCGTCTTTTCTCTCAGACCACCAAACCGCTGGAGGGGTTCCGCCAGATTGTGGACTATATCACGGCGCATATTCAGGCGCCTGCCACATTCCGTTCCTACGACACCATCTGCCGACAGGTGGCCAATCGCCTACCGAATATCTGCAATTTTGCCGTGCGCCACGATGTCGTCATCTTCGTGTGTGGCCTCAAAAGCAGCAACGGCCGCGTTCTCTTTGAGGCCTGCCGTCGCGTCAATCCCCGTGCTTATCTCGTAGACACGCCGGCGGCGCTCCGTCGGGAATGGTTCGACGGTGCGGGCAGTGTTGGCGTTTGCGGCGCCACTTCCACGCCGAAATGGTTGATGGAAGATTGCCGCGAGGCGATACTCAAGATTGCTGGGCAGTGAGCAACCGCTGAGTGATGGTGAAAGAATAGTTTCCTTTCTTTCCAAAGGCGTCCCCTGACTTTCGCTGGAGAGAAAACGAAGAGAAAACGGGGGCGAGGTGTCCATGTCTGAAATTTATTCTGACCGCGTGCCTGTGATTCGGAATTTATCCTTATCTTTGCAGGTGGATTTTGCGGAAACGCGTTCCGCAGGTATCAACGGCTCCGTAGCTTAGCTGAATAGAGCGTCAGATTCCGGTTCTGAAGGTCCTGGGTTTGAATCCCAGCGGGGTCACAAAAAGGAAAGAGGATTTTACATTGCTGTAGAATCCTCTTTCCTTTTGTTTTTGTGTATTGGCAGTTTGGTTGTGTGTTGCTGGCCGTTGCCCCGCGCGGCGTAGGCAGGCAATATAGATAAAAACAAAAAGCGACCACTTCATAAGAAGTGGTCGCTTCGTAGCGAGAAAGGGACTTGAACCCTTGACCTTCGGATTATGAATCCGACGCTCTAACCAGCTGAGCTATCTCGCCATTGTCTAACCCATTTGCAAGGAAATGTTGTTTCTCGTTTGCGAGTGCAAAATTAGAAATTAATTTTGAAACCACCAAGCGAAACCAAGAAAAATATTGAATTTTCTTTGAGAAATATCAAATTGGCGTGTAGAATAGGTGGCTCAGGTGGTGTGGATGAAAAAAATGTAGTATTTTTGCAGTGATGTTAGGAATAAAGAAATTAGACCTCTATATATTAAAGAAGTTTCTGCCGTTGTTCTTCGGCGCCTTCTTCATTTGCCTGTTCGTTTTCATGATGCAGTTCACGTGGCGTTACATCGACGAACTGATAGGCAAGGGACTGTCGCTGGATATTTTGGGGCAGTTCTTCTGGTACATGGGCATCACGCTGATTCCCATGTCGCTGCCACTTGCCATTTTGTTGGCTTCGCTCATCACGTTTGGCAACATGGGGGAGCAGTTGGAGCTGCTTTCCATGAAGGCCGCGGGCGTTCCGCTTGTGCGCATCATGCGTCCCATCCTGATGCTGGTCATCGTGTTTACGGGCATGTCGTTCTATTTCCAAAACAAGACGGCGCCCGATGCCCAAATCAGTTTGCGAACCCTTTTGTTCAGCATGAAGCAGGCGCAGCCGGCCGTGGAGATTCCGGAGGGAGTGTTTTACAACGAAATCCCCAACCTCAACCTCTATGTGCAGCGGAAGAATGCAGAGACTGGCATGCTTTACCAAACCATCATCTATAAGACCGACCAGGGCTTCGACCGCGCACAAATCGTTTTGGCCGACTCCGGCCGACTCGAGATGACGGCCGACAAGCTCCATCTGCGCCTCGACCTCTGGAACGGCGAGCAGTTTGAAAACCTGCAGTCGCAGGGCATGTCGATGATGCAATCGGCCCACGTGCCGTTTGACCGGGAAACGTTTGCCTACAAGCGCTTCCTGATTGATTTCGACAGCAACTTCGCCATGATGGACAAAAATATGTTGCGCGATATGCCGCAAGCCAAGAGCATGTGGGAAATCGAGGCTTCGGTCGACTCCATGAACGCAGAGCTCGACAGCATCGGAAAGATATACTATCGCGACGTGAGCCAGCGCTGGTTTGATAAGAGAATCATGTCGAAGAAAATCGCTGCAGCCCTCCGCGCGGCAAAGCCCCTTCCTTTCGACAGCATCTTGGCCCGCACTTCGCCTTCTGATGCCAGAACAGCTCGCCAGATGGCGCTCAACACGGTGAGGTCGGTTAATTCCGAACTGGAGTGGAAAAGCCTGGCCGCACAGACGGGCGACAACCAAATACGCCGCCACTGGGTGGAATGGCATCAGAAGATGACGCTCTCTTTGGCCTGCCTCCTTTTCTTCTTTATCGGTGCGCCCCTCGGTGCCATCATCCGCAAGGGCGGTCTCGGCTTGCCCGCGGTCATATCGGTGTTGATTTTCATTTTCTATTACATCATCAACACCTCGGGCATGAAAATGGCACGCGATGGTTCGTGGAACATGGTCTACGGCATGTGGATCAGTTCGGTTGTGCTGCTGCCCTTCGGCGTGTTCCTGACCTATAAAGCCAATAAAGACTCTGTCGTGTTCAACGCTGAGATGTATCTCAACTTCTTCCGTGCCCTTTTGGGTCTGCGAACGAGCCGACATTTAAACCGCAAGGAAGTGATCATCCACGATCCCGACTACGCCCGTATGAGCGAGCAACTTGACGCCTTGCGCGACGATTGCCGCGAATATGCACGCGTTTCCCGATTGAAGTCGGCGCCCAGCTATGTCGACGTGTTCTTCCGTCACAACACCGACCACCACGTTGAAGAAATCGGCGGGCACCTGGAAACCATCGTTGAAGAGCTCTCCAACGCCAAGGACCCGCGCATCGTTTCGATGCTCAACAGTTTTCCCGTCGTCTACGTCCACGCCCACACGTCGCCTTTTGAAGGCAACAGGGCCAACAAGATAGCCGGTGTGTTCTTCCCTCTGGGCTTCGTGCTTTGGTGTCGCATCTGGCGCTTCCGTTTCCGTCTTCTTCGCGACATGAAGCAAATCACCGAAACCTGCGAGCGCCTTTCCCCGTTGCTGCGCCACGTGAATGCCGATGGCATGATTGAAGGCACGGCGCTCCCCGACGAAGAAGGCGGCGAATCTGCCAGCGGAGCGTCCGCCGGAAAAGCAGGTTGGAGACGGAGATGGTCAGTGCGCAGGGTGGGTGCCCTTCTCGTTGCCCTCGTCATCGTGTTCCTGGCCGGATGGTATGCCCAACGTTACCTTCGCAAATATTTCCGTGCCAAGGCACATACGGAACAACGTGCCGCATCGCCAACAGACAACACCTCCCCCAGCGGTTCTGATGCCGCATTGCCGAAAACGAGGAACCTCATGTTCGACAACGGTGCTTCAGAGCGGCTTCAGGAGAGTCGGTGATGAGCCAGTAGCCCTCGGGCGCCAAGCGGTGTTATCAGACTGGTTTTCCCCTGCATATATTATAAGAATAGTATTGAACCCCTACATATTATATAATAAGCAAATATCTCCCATAAGAATATGGACAATTTCAAACTTGCCACTATCGAAGAAGCCATTGAGGACTTCAAAAAAGGACAGTTCGTCATCGTTGTTGACGACGAAGACCGCGAAAATGAGGGCGACCTCATTATGGCGGCGGAACTCGTTACCCCCGAAAAGGTGAACTATATGTTGCGCAACGGACGCGGCGTGCTTTGTGCGCCTGTAACCATCGAGCGTTGTCGCCAGTTGGAACTCGAGCATCAGGTGCAGTCAAACACCAGTATGCTCGGAACGCCGTTCACAGTGACCGTTGACAAACTTGAAGGTTGCACCACTGGCGTTTCATGCCACGACCGCGCCGCCACCATCCGCGCTTTGGCCGACCCCGACAGCCGTCCGGAAACTTTCGGACGCCCGGGCCACATCAATCCGCTCTACGCACAAGACCGCGGTGTGTTGGCGCGTGCCGGACACACCGAAGCCGCTGTCGACTTGGCCCGCATGGCTGGCTTCAATCCTGCCGCCTGTCTCATCGAAATCCTCAATGAAGACGGCACGATGGCCCGTATGCCCCAGTTGCAGAAATTTGCAGCCAAGGAGGGCCTACACATCATCACCATCAAGGACCTCATTGCCTATCGCTTGAAAAACGAATGCCTCGTCGAGAAGGGCGAGGAAGTGGACATGCCGACAGAATATGGTCATTTCCGCCTCATCCCCTTCCGCCAAAAGAGCAACCACTTGGAGCACATCGCCTTGATTAAAGGCGAATGGGAGGCTGACGAACCCGTGTTGGTGCGCGTTCACTCTTCATGCGCCACTGGCGACATCTTCGGCAGCGAGCGTTGCGACTGCGGCGAGCAGCTCCATAAGTCGATGGAGATGATCGAGAAGGAAGGCAAGGGCGTGGTGCTCTATCTCAACCAGGAAGGACGCGGCATCGGCTTGATGGCCAAGATTGCCGCCTACAAACTTCAGGAAGAGGGCTACGACACGGTTGACGCCAACGTGCATTTGGGATATGACCCCGACGAGCGCGACTATGGCGTGGGCGCACAGATTCTCGGCCTGCTCGGCGTGAAGAAGATGCGTCTCATCTCAAACAACCCCGTCAAGCGCGTCGGTCTTGAAGCCTATGGCTTGGAAATCGTTGAAAACGTGCCCATCGAAATCAAGCCCAACCGATATAACGAACGCTATCTGCGTACAAAGCAGGAGCGCATGGGACACACATTGCATCTTAAAAAATAAATCAGAAAAAATGGAACAAGAAAGAACAACTGGCCTCTACTCTCAGGCGAGCAGTGTGAGTGCCTTTTCAGCATTGCTGAGCAAGACCTATCTTTGGATGACTCTTGGACTGGCCATGACAGGGCTCACGGCGGCTTACGTTGCCAACAACGTGGCGCTTATGCAGAGCATCTTCACTGGCAGCTCCTTCATGATTCTCATCATCGCCGAACTGGCTTTGGTGTGGATTCTCTCCGCGCGCATCATGAAGATGTCGTTTATGGCCGCCGGACTGATGTTTGCTGCCTACTCCATCCTCAACGGCGCCACTCTCTCCGTGATATTCCTGGCCTATTCGCCGCAGGTTATCGCCACGACCTTCTTCATCACGGCCGGAACCTTCGGCGCCATGAGTCTGGTCGGTTTCCTCATTAAGCGCGACCTCAGTTTCGTTGGACGTTTCGCCATGATGGCGCTCATCGGCATCATCATCGCCTCCATCGTCAACATCTTCGTGGCCAGCAGTGCGCTCTATTGGGGTGTCACTTATCTCGGCGTGCTCCTCTTTGCCGGACTGACGGCCTACGACACGCAGAAAATCAAGATGATGCTCATGCAATATGGCGGCGAAGTGAACAACGACACCATGAAGATGGCCTTGATGGGCAGCTTGACGCTCTATCTCGACTTCGTCAACCTCTTCCTCTTCATCCTCCGCATTGTCGGCGGCAACAGAGAATAACCCGAATTTAAAACCCTATGAAGCGGTCTGCGGAACAACCGCGGGCCGCTTCTATAAAACAATAATAAGACAATGAACGAACTTTCCAATCGTTTGAACCGCCTTTCTCCTTCCGCCACGCTGGCTATGTCACAGAAGAGCGGTGAACTCAAGGCACAAGGCATTGACATCATTAACATGAGTGTGGGTGAACCCGACTTCAATACGCCCGACCACATCAAGGCCGCAGCCATCAAGGCTGTTGAGGAAAACTGGTCACGCTATTCTCCCGTTGCTGGATACCCGGCTCTGCGCGAGGCTATCGTGAAGAAACTGAAAAATGAAAACGGATTGGACTATACTGCCGACCAGATCTGCTGCTCCAATGGTGCCAAACAATCTGTTTGCAACACCATCATGGCGTTGGTCAACGACGGCGACGAGGTCATCGTGCCTGCCCCCTATTGGGTGAGCTATCCCGAAATGGTGAAGCTTGCTGGCGGCGAACCGGTCATTGTTGAAGCTGGCATCGAACAGGATTTCAAAATCACGCCCGCCCAGCTTGAGGCTGCCATCACGCCGAAGACCAAAGCTTTGATTCTCTGCTCTCCGAGCAACCCGACGGGTTCTGTCTATTCCAAGGAAGAACTCCAGGGCCTGGCAGAAGTGTTGGCAAAACACGAGCAGGTCTACGTCGTTGCCGACGAGATTTACGAGCACATCAACTATGTGGGCCGCCACGAAAGCATTGCCCAGTTTGAGTCAGTGCGCGACCGCGTTGTGATTGTCAACGGCGTGAGCAAGGCCTATGCCATGACAGGCTGGCGCATCGGTTTCATTGCCGGTCCGCAGTGGATTGTGAAGGGCTGCAACAAGCTCCAGGGTCAGTACACGAGCGGTCCTTGCTCCGTTTCCCAGAAAGCAGCCGAAGCAGCCTACACGGGTTCGCAGGCTTGCGTGGAGGAAATGCGTCAGGCCTTTGAGCGCCGCCGCGACCTCATCGTTCGTCTCGCCAAGGAAATCCCGGGCCTCGAAGTCAACGAGCCCCACGGTGCTTTCTATCTCTTCCCTAAGTGCAGCTCTTATTTCGGCAAGCACTTCGGCGACCGTGTCATCAACGACTCTATGGACTTCGCCATGTATCTCCTCGAAGAAGGACACGTTGCCACCGTTGGCGGTGCCGCCTTCGGCTCGCCTGAATGCTTCCGCATGAGCTACGCCACAAGCGACGAAAACATCGTTGAGGCCATGCGTCGCATCAAGGAGGCTTTGGCCAAGTTGCAGTGATTCATCGTGCAGGATTTTCAGGCGGAGGCCATCTGCTTGACGTTCTGTTAACCAATAAACGGGCAAGCCCAAAAGACAGTAAAAGCTCTTGGGGCTGCCCGTTTTTTATATTAGAGATTTATGACAGACTGGAAAACAGCTCTGAGCGCACTGGCAAGCCAGGCTTCGGAGCCAGAAGAAACAAACAAAGAACCAGGGCCAGCCAATCAGGACGCCGCGAAGGCAGAGCCTGCACGCCGCAAACGTCAGGGTGTGGTCTATTCCACCAACCCCGATTTCTCCTATCAAGAAGCCGAGGCCGAGGAAAACGAGACCTTGCCCAAGCAGCAGCAAAAACTGCGGCTGAGCATGGAGCGAGCTGGAAGAGGCGGCAAGACCGTGACGCTCGTGCGCGGTTTCATCGGCTCGACCGACGACCTCCAATCGCTCTGCAAACTCTTGAAGCAGAAATGCGGCGTCGGCGGTTCGGCCAAAGATGGCGAAATCATCATTCAGGGCGACCATCGTCAGCGCCTGGTGGAAATCCTCAAGAAGGAGGGGTATTCACAGACGAAATAATTATTGAATAAGAAGCGGCAGGAAATCGGTCACGATAGCGATTCCCTGCCGCTTTTTTGATGAGCGTCCGTTTGCAGTATTCTTCCCTTGTCTTTGAGTAAAGTCATGTTCGTCTGTTTTTTTTAGTAGGTGTAAAGATATGGATATATGGCGGCACCTCCAAAAGCAAGAAAACTATTTAATGATGAGGGTAGAAACTACTTTAAAGAAATCTTAAAGTTCTTAATAAATAATTTGTGTGGTAGGTTGTAATATCGTATCTTTGCCCTTGATATATAAAAACATAGATGAATATGAAACACAACTTATGTAGTAATGCCTTTTTGATTGGGGGACTCTTCCTTATTCCTTTTATTGGTGGGGGGCGTGTAAATGCCCAATCGGCAAGAATTGTTATTAACGCTCCTTCAGGAGTATCGGGAGAGACTTTGCAACAGGAAAACTTGCGTACACTTACGGTTCACGTTTCCGGAAACAGTGTCATCGAAAGTAATGACAAGTACATTAAGCGCGGAGTGTCCTTCTCGCAGAGTTTGAACGATGTTTATTCAGGCGTAAAAACGAAAGCCATTACGCTGAGTTTTCGGAGCGATATGGGGGCTTGGGTATCTCCCATGATCAGTCTGCGAACTCTTAAAACAGAACTTGGTTTGAGGAATTATGAGGTGAGCTATCGTTTTTACGATCCGCATTTCATTCTTCCCAAGACTGGTAAGCTCTCTTTTGATGCAGAAAACACAACGGGTGTGCAAAATGTTATCATTGATCAGTTGGAGAATTGCAAACGCGTGACGTTCAATCCAGTGATTGATAGAGACGGGAAGACAACGAGAGCCACGTTGGCCCCCGATTTGAAAACGGGTGTGTTTGGCGCTGAGATGAATGTGAATACGGTGGAAATTCAAGATGAGTCTTTCTCCGTTTTTGCTGCTCCTGGCGAAAAAGTGCGCTATGTCATCTCCCCAAACAACCACGAGTATGCCTTGCATGCCGATTCGATTGTGGTTGGAGATGCCGATAGGGTAATCGATACCGACTATCGGAATGCCGTGAAGTGTCGTCTCTATATCAATGATTCTAAAGGAAAGCCATGCTGCGTGGTGAATGCACAAGGCGTCTCGTCCACATTCTATCAAAAACATTCGTTGGCTCCAGCCTATGGTTACGGCAGTTTTTATGGACGGCTGTGCGGGTTGCAAAAGAATGTTGATAACAGGACGATAGCTATTTATGCTCTACCGGGTACGCAATATTTCCAGCTGTATGACCCTGTGGTAGAAACCTGCGATGAGGATTTTATGACTCCTTATAATGCTTCCAATAAACATGTGATAAAGAGTGTCACGGTGACAAACGATGCTGCAGAGCAAGATGTGGTGCTTGGTGTCAGTCAGCCATTGAGAGACCATATCGTTTTGCATGGAGCAGCTAAATACGCCGACAAACTGACCGTTGTTTACGGGGGAACGTATGTTTCTGACTTTGATCCAAAACCCACGAATAACCCGACCTACTTTAGAATGCTTGAAAAGGAAATCGTTGGTGATGATGTTTCGATGACCACCTTGGTGAACACGGCGGCGTCGATGTATTATAATCCTATATGTCTCTTAAGTTTCAAAAATCAGAATGACACCATCCGTGGATTTATGAATGCAGAATTCTTCGATGCCTCATTATCCAAGTCTGCAAACAGAAACTTGACTGAAAAAGATTTTAAAGTGTGGTTAGCTGGTGCCCCTCAGCCTTTAGATTTCAAAAAAATATATCCAGTTCGTTTTGTGGCTCCGTGCGTTTATTTTGCAGATGGAAACATGATTTTCATGGGGGCCGAAGGCGAAAGTTTATATCATAGAAAAGGACACACCCATCATGACGGATGCGCCAAGCCTGTAGGAGCATCGAGAGATCCGTTGCCGAACGACACGATTACTTATCTCTTGCCAGAAGGTTCTTATTTTTACTATTCTGGAAAAAGTTATTTAAGTGAAAACGATTCAGCGTCTTCCTTAGTGTCTTCCTTTTTCGTAGGAAATTCAGACAATCAAGTTTTCCGCATCAAATCGGCCCAGGATTTCTCCTTCGTACGTCTAAAAGACGCGGAATTTGCTTGCGACACCGTGTTTTATCGTGGGGAGACGGAATTATACTATAATCGAAAACAATATAAAAAAGAAGAGACGGCAGCTGGAACAAAAAACAATATGTATCTTGTTAATCGCACATTCCCTGTGAAGCCGGGGTATAATGAATTTACCCTCAAGTTTCATGAAATAGCCGTGGAAAGCGACAGTGTCGGTTGCTATCGCTGGCTTCAGTCTTGGAATAAGGAATGGGGCGATTATAGCGAAGGATTTATTGTTATTGAGCGACCCTCAAGAGAATATTCCGATTATAAAAAGGGACATATTTATCTTGAAGAACACTCTGAAGCTGATTTGATAGTTGGAAGGTCTGAATATCGCAATGACGCAGGTTTTTACCGTTATCCTTTATCGGAACTATCCAAAGATACCACGATTTCTATTGGATTCAGTGGTGCGTATAGGGTTCGATTCTTCTATAAGGACAAGTTATTGTCTAATTATAGAGACGAATTAGAAGGAAATCTCGAGTTGATTGATTTAACGAGAAATGCTCATGTCTTAACTGGATATTCAAACTTGCTATATAATAGAGGCAGTATGAGGTTGCTTCCAGGAAAATATCGCTTTAGAGCAGTAAATGCTAACGGTGCTAACAACGATATTTCGTTCGACGTTGTATTTACAATAGACCATTCTTGTTCGATTAGACTTGAACAACAAGAAACGTCCATAGGGGAGGTGACAATGGGAGATAAAGAAAATCTGTCTGAAAAAGCCTTCTATACGATTGACGGACGACGTATCACTCGGCCACAGCGTGGCTTAAATTTAATTCGTATGAGTGATGGTAGTTTGCGCAAGGTATTCATAAAATAACGTAGGCATTCCATATTGTGAAAATGAGGAAGCGTCTTTATCATTAAGATGCTTCCTCATTTTTTTATGTGGTTGAAAGGTAAGTCAAACAAGTAACGCACTGTGTGCAGACGCTTGTGCCTGTTCCGACAAGCAAGAACCTCAAGCAAAACAAATTAGGGCTGACACTTCTCACGAGGTATCAGCCCTTTTGGTTATCTTTGTATTTACGAAAAATGCCCTTTTTATTAAATAGGTGAATGGTAAACCGCAGTGTCGGCTATAGACTACATCATTTCTCTTTTAAACCAAAGCTCAAATACACTATCAGCAAGGAATATCCCCTCTTTCTCAATGGTGATAATCTCCTTGTCAACCAAGCTTTTCTTTATACGGTCTATATTTGACTTACTGCCCAAAGGGTATATTTCAGAAACCGTTTGAGTGGTAAATCCTGAATGTATATCTTTGCACAAAAGACGAATGAAGTTGAGCTGATAGGTCGTAAGTCCCTCTGTCTGTTGTATAAAGAGACTGCTGTTTTGCTCCAATAGAGCCATCAAGCCTTCTTCGAAACTCTCCTCGTTTACTTCTTTTTCTGTTTCGGCCATAACGTTCCATGCAAGTTGCTGCACATAAGAAGAGTAATTCTTTACCACTTGGCATATTCTGCCTGCATACTCTTCTGTTATCTTCTTGCCATACTTCTCGAATCGAGAACAGATGAAGGGGACCCAATATTCCGTAGGAATACACTTTAGATGCAGCATCTCCCCAAACTGATAAAAAGGCATACGACGACTTTGGAAAATATTTTCCATCAGATGCTTCTTACTGCCAAAGAAGCAATAAGACACATTTTGATGATGCTGCCAAACACCGCGTAGACGTTTTTGTATAGTCAGCGAGTCTGTGAACTCTCCTATCTGCTGAAACTCATCAATACATACTACAAGGCGAACGCCCTGTTCCTTGGCAATACGTTCTGGAAGATTCAAAATTTCCTCTGGAGAATAATCCTTTGGTGTTATCCCCAATGACACAGAAAACTCAGAGTTAGGTTCTGGGCTAAATGAAATTTTGGGCGAGATTCTAACCAAGAAACGTTTGATGTTCTCCATTACTTGCTCCAAATGGTTGCCAGTGGACTTCATGATTGTTTCAGCAAATCGGTTATAGAAATCATATTCACTTCTGCAGTCATATATGTCCATATAGACGATTTTTAGCATAGGGTTGTCAATCTCGGAAATCACCTTTTTGATAAGAGAGGTCTTACCCATGCGTCTTGGAGATATAAGAATAACATTAACGCCATTTTCAAAGTCAAGTTTGATACGCTTGGTTTCTTCAATTCGGTCTGTAAAGTTATTACCACCGACCGACATACCATATACAAAAGCTTTCTCCATAATCTTTACTCCTTATTTGTTAGATTACAAAGATAATGAAAAAAAGAAGTAGTTCACAAGGTTGTGGTTCACAACTTTGTGAACTTGGTTGAAAATCTCATAAAATAGATACCCTCTCCATATTTTTCACCTCTGTTTGTCTGCGTCTCCTCTTCCTTTTATACTCATAAAAGAAAGGAGTTGCGAGGGAATCTTCCCCGCAACTCCTTTTTCTGTTTCGTCGTAAAACTCCTATTGGGCCAACTGCTTCGTGCTGGTCAGTTCGAAAAACTTTTCCATCATCACTTTCGTGTATCCCTGTCCGGCGGCTTCCACCGCCTCCTTCTTCGCCTTGTCTTTCTCGATGGCGTCGTAGGCATCCTTGTTTTCCTTTTCAAATTCGGAAATGTCGGCCACGAAATCCTTGTTCACCTTCTTGGCTTCTTCCATGGTCTTGGCCTCCTTCATTTTTTCGGTGGCGTCGTTGATGATTCTGATGAGTTTCTCGTCAGGACTTTTGCTGCATCCTGCCAGCGTGAGCGACAGGACGGCGAGGAGCAAAAACTTCTTCATGATGTTTGGTTGTTTGGGGCAGAGCGTTCGTGTGCGTCGGGGGGTGACAGAATGCACTGCTTGTGGAAAGAAAATCCCGTGTAAACGTCGGGCTTACACGGGATGGATGATGTGGTGGTGCGTTGTCTGCGCCACCGATGTTTCTTAGGCCTCTTGCTGGTCTTTGAGCGCTTCCGTGATTTGCGCTTCAATTTCTTCGCAGAGTTCCGGGTTGTCCTTCAAAATGCGTTTCACGGCATCGCGTCCCTGTCCGATCTTGGTCTCGCCATAGCTGAACCATGAGCCGCTCTTTTTGATGATGCCGAGCTCCGTTCCGAGGTCAACGATTTCTCCGATGTGGGAGATACCTTCGCCGAAGGTGATTTCAAATTCGGCTTTGCGGAATGGAGGTGCCACTTTGTTTTTCACCACCTTTACGCGCACCTGGTTGCCGATGGGCTGGTCGCCGTCTTTGATGGTGGTGACGCGGCGGATGTCGAGGCGCACGCTGGAATAGAATTTCAGCGCGTTGCCGCCAGTGGTTGTTTCAGGGTTGCCGAACATCACGCCGATCTTTTCGCGCAACTGGTTGATGAAGATGCAGGTGGTGTTGGTCTTGCTGATGGTTGAGGTCAGTTTGCGGAGTGCCTGGCTCATGAGGCGGGCCTGCAAGCCCACTTTGTTGTCGCCCATGTCACCTTCGATTTCCGCCTTTGGCGTCAGGGCCGCAACAGAGTCGACCACGATGATGTCGATGGCCGAAGAGCGGATGAGCTGGTCGGCGATTTCCAATGCCTGTTCGCCGTTGTCGGGCTGCGAGATGAGCAAGTTGTCGACATCGCAGCCGAGTTTGGCCGCATAGAAGCGGTCGAAGGCGTGTTCGGCATCGATGAATGCCGCGATGCCGCCAGCCTTTTGTGCTTCGGCGATGGCGTGGATGGCCAACGTGGTCTTACCGGAGCTTTCCGGACCGTAGATTTCAATGATGCGTCCCTTCGGATAACCGCCAACGCCGAGCGCGGCGTTGAGCGCCAAACTTCCCGTTGGGATGACATCGACATTCTCGATTTGCTCGTCGCCGAGCTTCATAATCGACCCTTTGCCGAAGTCTTTCTCTATCTTTGCCATTGCGGCTTGCAATGCGCGGAGCTTGCCGCTCACATTGCCGTCTTGCAATTCTTCTTCTTTCTTAGCCATATATATGATATTTAGCCCTATATATAATAGAGTGTGTTATGTAATCTTTCCTTTCTCAATGATGATGAACGGGCAAGCCAGAGGCGTTCCATTTTGTGGGCAAACGACAGCCTCTGCCCGCGTTCTGAAGATTCTCGCCATCGCTTGCCTCACAAAGGTACGAAAATCATTGTGACGGAAGAAAAAAAACTTGAAAAGTTGTGGGGAGTGTTCTGAAAAAACAATGCCGAATTTCGTCTTCCCTTTAAAGTCCGCATGCCGTGAGCACCTTTTCGCTCTGCCGTTCTTCCTCTTCGCCGAGGGCCATGAAGCGCAGGATGGCCGTGTGTGCGGCGCGTTTGAGCACCATGTCGGTGCCAATCAGCTCCGAGGCGGCCTGGTCGAGCATTTCCTCCGCATCGCGCGGCGACGGTTTGGCGCCTTGCATGAAAAGTCGTGAAAGCAGATGCCAGCCGCAGAGACGGAACATCGGTTCCTCGCGTGCAATCCAGGCAAACGCCTTTTCAGAAGCATAGGGCAGGCGTGCGAAGAGGTGAACAACGGTGCATTCCGCTTCTTCCGGGAAATTCATCTGTTCCACCCAAAGTTCCGCAAGGTCTTCCGGGAAATCCTCTGTCGGCATCAGCATGCCAGCCAGCAGTCGGCATTCGCGAATATTCTCCTTCCAGAGCGCCGCCGCCAGTTCGTAGTTGTGTGGCCATTCTTCCGCCATTTCGCGCAGGCGGGGCAACTCCACGCCGAAGTTCACCTTATAGGTCAGTCCTTTTTCGCGCATCGACTGGCTCACGGGGCCGTTCATGACGCCGCGCAGGTTCTTTTTTATTTCTCTGATTTGTTCTTGTAGTGTCATTTGGAAAAAAGTGTTTGTTGGGAGAAGTGTTTCAAAACTGACGGTGGGGCAGAGGACACACCGTTGCCACACCCCGTTTTTTTATAGTTGCCAACGCTTTCCCTATACTTTTGGGCGAACGCCGTCCTGCGTTCGAGCGCGTCTCGCCCTGCGTTCGTTCGCGTCTCGCCCTGCGTTCGCTTGTGCCTCGTCCTGCGTTCGCCAAAAAGTCTTAGGACCGTGTTGGCAAACCTTAAGGACGGGGTTTGCAGAAAGGGGGTGGATTGGAAAAACGGGCACCATCGGCTGGAAAAACACGAGGGAGATGGCATGCAACGATTGGGCGTTTTGTTAAACCAGCTGCTGCTTGCTGGCATCTCGTTCTCCCTTGTCAGTCGTTACCGAAGAACCGCAGCCATTCCTGCTCGAAGTTGGGCGTGAAGAAGCCCATCTGCATCAGGTCGAGGATGTCGGTGCGAGAGAAGAAGCGTCCGTCGGCCACCTCCTCCGAGATTTTTGGTTTGGCGTGGGTGCGTGTGGTGAACACGTGTACCAGTTCGCGCTCGCGGTTGCTTTCAAACACATAGCGGCCGAGAAATTGCGGTGTGAAATTCGTCAGTCCGATTTCTTCGCGCACCTCACGCGCCAGCGCCTCCTCGATGCTCTCGCCCCAGTCGACGTGTCCGCCAACCGCCGTGTCCCATCGTCCCGGCTGTATGTCCTTCCAGTCGGGGCGCTTTTGCAGGAACAGTTCGCCTTGGGAGTTGAAAACGTGGAGGTGCACCACGGGATGCAGCGGCCGCGTGCCGCCATGACATTCTCCGCGCGTGGCTTTTCCGACGACGTTGCCTTCTTCGTCAACCAGCGGCAGGAGTTCTTCCATGTTGTCGTGTTTCATGTTTTTTGCGTTTGTTGTTGGGGATTGGGTGGGGGACTTCTGCCGCCACAAGAAGCCGTTAGATATATAAATAGTTATTACTTAGTAATTCAGCAGCGAACTGTCGCCGTAGGAGAGAAAGCGGAAATCGTTGGCGAGGGCATAGTCGTAGATGCGGTGCCAGTCGCCTTTGACAAAGGCCGACACCAACAGCAGGAGCGTGCTCTTCGGCTGGTGGAAATTCGTGACGATGGTGCGCACGATGTGGTAGTCATATCCTGGCGCGATGATGATTCGCGTTGACGTGTGCAACACCGGTAGCGCGTTGCGGTCCATCCAGTCGGCAATCTCTTGCAGCGCCTCCAGCGTGGTCAGTTTGTCGCCCTCAGAAGCGGCATATTCATAAGGCATCCACTGCGGCACGTGCAGGTCGTCGGCCGTGGCGTTCGGGTTCTGGTGGATCATCACACCAACGTAGTAAAGGCTCTCCAGCGTGCGCACGGAAGTTGTTCCCACCGCAATGCACCATCCTCCGTGGGCAATCAGTCGCTCAATGCTTTCGCGCTTCACGGCAATCCATTCCGCGTGCATCGTGTGTCCCGCGATTTCCTCGCTCTTCACCGGTTTAAACGTTCCTGCGCCCACGTGGAGCGTCACTTCGTTTCGCTCGATGCCCTTCTCGTCGATGGCTTTCAAGACACGCTCCGTGAAGTGCAGTCCCGCAGTAGGTGCCGCCACCGATCCCTTGATTTTACTATAGACCGTTTGGTAAGTGCGCAAGTCGCTCTCTTCCGTGTCTCGGTTGAGATAGGGCGGGATGGGGAGCTCGCCGATGGCGTCGAGCACTTCCGAAAAGCTCACCGTGTTGTCGTCCCATGCAAAACGCACTTCATGTCCCGTTCCGCTGATGCCGAGGCGCTCTGCCGTCAGCGTCAGTTCCTTTCCACCCACCTTGATGGAGCGTTCCAGGCGTCCTTCCTTCCATTTCTTGAGATTACCGATGAGGCAAGTCCAGGTCACGCTGCCCGTCTGGGCAAACGAGAGTTGATAGTCGGCTGGCGTGTGTGGCTCCAGGCAAAACACTTCGATGAGGGCACCGGTGCTCTTGTGGAAATGCAGACGCGCCTGGATTACCTTCGTGTTGTTGAACACCATCAAGGCCCCCTTCGGCAGATAGTTCGGAAGGTTGAAAAACGTGTCTTCCTTCACTTCGCCGTTGCGGTAGAGCAGCAGCTTCGAGGTGTCGCGCTCTGCGAGCGGATATTTCGCAATGCGTTCATCGGGCAGCGGATAGTCGTAATCGCTGATGTGGATATGTTGGGTTGGGTTTTCTGTCATAGAAACTGTTAGTTGTTTAGCTCGTTATATAGGTAGCAAAGTTACGTAATTTTTCTCAATGTATGCAGACTTCGCCACGGCTTTCTGATGGGCAGGTAAGATGGCACGGCGCGATTCCGCTTTCGGCCTTCGATGCTAAGTAATGGTGAAAAAATCCGTCTGAACGCCAAGATGTAAACTGCCAAAGGATACAAAAAAACGCGTTGACACGAAAACTTTCCCCCATTCGTTTTGCTCTTAGCGAGGTTTGCAGTAACTTTGCAGCTGGTGCACAAATTGCACCATATTGAGCAAATTAAGAAACAAATCATACACCTATGACAAAACGTAAGATTCAATTCAGTCTTGTCTATCGAGACATGTTCCAAAGTAGCGGTAAGTTCCAGCCCCGCAAAGACCAGTTGGAGCGTATTGCACCTGTAATCATCAAGATGGGTTGCTTTGCCCGCGTGGAAACAAACGGCGGCGCTTTTGAACAGGTGAATCTCCTTTATGGTGAGAACCCCAACAAGGCCGTGCGTGCCTTCACGAAGCCATTCAACGAAGTGGGCATCAAAACCCACATGCTCGACCGCGGCTTGAACGCGTTGCGCATGTTCCCCGTGCCGGCTGACGTGCGCCGACTCATGTATAAGGTGAAGCATGCCCAGGGTGTCGACATCACGCGCATCTTCTGTGGTTTGAATGACGTTAGAAACATCATTCCTTCCATCCATTATGCCCTCGAAGCTGGCATGACTCCGCAGGCCACGCTCTGCATCACCACCTCGCCAATCCATACAGCTGAATATTATGCCAATATCGCCGACCAGCTCATCGAAGCTGGTGCGCCTGAAATCTGCTTGAAGGATATGGCAGGTATCGGTCAGCCAGCCATGCTCGGCAAGCTCACCAAGATGATCAAGGACAAGCATCCTGAAGTCATCATCGAATATCACGGCCACTCAGGTCCGGGCCTCTCAATGGCCAGCATCCTGGAAGTCTGCAAGAACGGTGCAGACGTCATCGACACCGCCATCGAACCGCTCTCGTGGGGTAAGGTTCATCCCGACGTGATCTCCGTGCAGTCGATGTTGAAGCATGCCGGTTTCGACGTTCCTGAAATCAATATGGATGCCTACATGGAAGCCCGCAAGCTCACGCAGGAATTCATCGACGACTTCTTGGGCTACTTCATGAACCCCGCTAACAAACTGATGAGCTCTCTTCTCTTGGGCTGCGGTCTGCCGGGCGGTATGATGGGCTCTATGATGGCCGACTTGACGGGCGTGATGAGTGCCATCAACAGCAACCGTGCCAAGGATGGTCTCGAACCGCTTTCTGAAGACGCACTGCTCGTGAAGCTCTTCAATGAAGTGGCTTATGTATGGCCGCGCGTGGGTTATCCACCCCTCGTGACGCCGTTCTCACAATATGTGAAGAACATCGCCCTCATGAACCTCCTGACCGAGTCAATGCACAAGCCGCGCTATTCTATGATGGACGACAGCATCTGGGGCATGATCCTCGGCAAGAGCGGTAAGTTGCCTGGCGAGGTGGCTCCGGAAATCATCGAACTGGCCAAGGAAAAGGGCTTTGAGTTCACCACGGCCGACCCGCAGAGCTACTATCCCGACGATTTGGCTCGCTTCGAAAAGGAAATGGAAGAAAATGGATGGGAGCGCGGTGAAGACGATGAAGAACTCTTCGAATTTGCCATGCACGAAACGCAGTATCGCGACTATAAGAACGGTGCAGCCAAGAAGCGCTTCCTGGCCGACTTGCAGGCTGCCAAAGACAAGGAAGCATCGAAGGGCATTTCTCCTGAAGAGGCTGCTGCCTTCAAGCACGCCAAGGCCGATGCCATCGTGGCTCCTGAGAGCGGCATCATCCTTTGGGAAATCGGTGGTGACGGCGAGTGCGTGAAGAGCATCGAACCGTTCATCGGCAAGACTTACGCCGAGGGCGACCGCTTCTGCTATATCGAAAACACTCATGGCCAGATCAACGAACTGCCTGCTGCTTTGGGTGGCAAGCTCGTTGAAATCAACGCCAAGCAGGGTGCCCACGTTAGCAAGGGCGATGTTATCGCCTACATCGAACGCGGCGAATAATCCTGTGTAGAAAAGAATAATCAACGGCAGGGATGGGATATATCTGCATCCTTGCCGTTTTTTTATCTTCGGGAGAGAAAACAGTGGTTGGTAAGTAGGGGGTCAGAATTATTTTTACATTTGAAATGTTCTATCGGGATGCAGCTACGCCACCTTGTTTGAAGGAGCAATGCGGGCATTGCGACTGAAAACAAGGTAAGTAGATGCGCCCGAGAGGACGTTTCAAATGTAAGGATAATGTTCTTGGCATATATTATAAAAATAATTTTGACCACCTACTTATATATGAAATTTCGTTTATGTCAAAGAAAACAGACTACATACAGTGTAATGAAGCCTTCGTGAAAACATTCGGCGAGGGCGAGGAAATCATTGAAATGCCTTGTGGCGTGCGCGCCCGCAGAATCGCTTCTGGCGAGGGCGACCGTCACCCCAACATCCGCAGTGTGGTGAGCGTACACTATACGGGCCGCCTCATCAACGGTCGTGTTTTTGATGATACGCGCCGCACTGGCATCCCTGCCGCCTTCCGTCTCAAGGATGTCATCACTGGCTGGCAGATTGCCTTGCCACGCATGGTTCCTGGCGACCGATGGGAAATCTGCATCCCTGCTGCCGCTGGCTATGGCGCGTGCAAAGCGGGAGATATTCCTGCCAACTCCACGCTCATCTTCGATGTGGAGTTGCTGAACATTGCTTGATAAGTAATGGCGACCTTTACTTATAACCCCCGCCTGACTGGGCCGTTACGGCAGCCCGGTCAGGCGGGGATTTTTTTTCGGGCAGACGGGATGGCGTGGCCGGCGTTTGGTCAACGATATCTTTCCGCGTTGAAAACAAGGGCTACCAATTTGGGGCGTTGGGGAATGCAGTCCCGCAGGCTTTACCCTCCATGTCATCTTTTTTCACTATCTTTGCGGGCTGATATGCGTCCGTTCAGGCGGCATCGGTTTGAGGCTGCCGAGGAGAGGCATGTCAGTGTAATTAAATAATTTATTTTATGTTATCATCACAAACACAGAAAGGCGCAACGCTCACGTTCCGTCATTTCAACCGTAAAGGCTACGCCCTCTTTTCCTGCTTGGGACGTGAGGTGCGTATCGGTGTGCTCGGCGTGGCAACACTGCTCAGCGCAACGCCACGGTTGATGGCCGCAACGGGTTGTAGCGTTGAGGGAGGCGACACACTTGCGTCGCACCTCGACGACAACGACACGCGTCTCGACGAAGCCATTGTATCAGCTTCGCGTGCACCTTTGGCAACAGATGTTGTTGCCCGACAAGTGATGACACTCACACGCCGTGATCTCGCGGCGGCGGGTGTCACGAGTATTAACGATGTGCTCAAGTTGGCAGCAGGTGTCGACGTCCGCCAGCGCGGCGGCTTCGGAGTCCAGACCGATCTCAGCGTGGACGGCGGCACTTTCGACCAACTCACCATCTTGGTCAACGGCGTGGCGGTCAACAATCCGCAGTCGGGGCATAATGCCGCCGATTTTCCGCTGAACCTCGACGACATTGAGCGCATAGAAATCCTTCAAGGCGCGGCTTCGCGCGTCTTCGGCAGTCAGGCCTTCTCCGGCGCCGTCAATGTCGTGACGCGTCATGGCGGCAGTCCGTTGTCGCTCTCCGTTCAGGGCGGCAGCTATGGGACGCTGTTGGCCGAGGGACGCACGGCTTGGCAAATCGGTCCGCGCTTCACCACTTCGGCCTCCGTCGGTTATCGCCGTTCCGATGGTGCAGTCAAAAACGGAAGTTTCAGCGGCATCAAAGCCTTCTGGCAAGGACATTACGAAGATGAGGCCTTCAAACTCGAAACGCAGGCCGGCATCACGTCGCAAGACTTCGGCGCCAACACCTTCTATTCCGGTGCCTATCCCAACCAGTGGGAAGCCACGCGGCGCTATCTCTTGAGCGCTAAGGCCGAAACGAAGGGACGCGTGCATCTCGCTCCACAGGTGTCGTGGCTGAGGAATGTCGACCATTACCAGCTCATCCATAACACCAAGACTGGCGAGAATTTCAACCGCAGCGATGTCTACACCGCAGGCATCAACGCCTGGACCTCTTGGGCGTTGGGACGCACCGCTGTCGGAGCGGAACTGCGTGAGGAAGGCATCTACAGCACCAACTTGGGACGCCCGATGGACGCTTCTCAGCATTTTGCCGTGCCAGGCGAAGACGGGATTTTCTACACTAAGCACGACAGCCGCACGAATATGAGTTATTTCGTGGAACACAACATCGTGTTGCAGCAGTGGACTTTCTCTGCCGGTGTGATGGCGCAGAAGAACACCGCCGCCTCGCGCCATTTCTCCTTCTATCCGGGAGTTGACGTGAGCTACCGTCCCACACAGGGCGTGAAAATCTTCGCTTCGTGGAATAAGTCGATGCGCCTGCCAACATTCACCGACCTCTATTATAAGAGTCCCACCCAGGAAGGCAACGTCGGTTTGCGTCCCGAAGAGAGTTCATCCTTCCGCCTTGGTGCCTCCTGGAACACGCGCGTTGTGGCGCTTTCCGTTGACGGCCATTTCAATCGTGGCACCAACATGATAGATTGGGTGATGCGTTCTGCCACCGACATCTACCATGCCACATCGTTTAGCCTCGACAATATGGGCTATTCGGCTTCCGTGGCGGTCGACTTCAACCAGTGGCTGGGCAAGCGCCAGCCGCTCTCGCGTTTCACGGCATCCTATGCCTACCTGCACCAGCATCGTCGTGCCGGAGAGAACTATTTCAAGTCGAACTATGCCCTGGAATACCTGCGCCACAAGTTCACAGCCAGTTTGTCCCACCGCATCATTTCCGACCTCTCGGCCCTTTGGACCCTCCGCGTGCAAGACCGCGAAGGAGCCTACCTGCGGTATGAAAACGGCATCTCGACTGGTGAGTTGCATCCCTATGGCGCTCATGCCTTGCTCGACTGCCGCGTTAGCTGGACGCAGCCCCATTACGATCTATTCGTTGACATGACCAATCTCACGTCTCATCGCTATTACGACCTTGCCAACGTTCGCCAGCCTGGATTTATATTGATGGGCGGGGTTAAGGTGCGATTGTAGGTCTCTGTTGTTTGGACCAAATATAACGAGGAATGTAAAACGGCACGCTTTTCGCCTCCTACATTTCTCTTTATAGGGACCAAATATAATAAGGCATAAAGGGGTGTTCCAAACCATTGGAACGCCCCTGCCTGTCATTTGAAATTAATCATACACATCATCAATAATTTCAAAACACTGCAAATGAAGAAAATCTTACTCTTCTGCACAGCCCTCGTGCTGTGTCTCTCCAGCGCCCGTGCCGACGAAGGCATGTGGCTGCTCAAACTCATGAAGCAGCAGCACCTTGAAGACTCTCTGCGCCGCGCAGGACTTCAGTTGCCGCCAGAGGCGCTTTATAGCGAAACGTCGCCCTCGTTGCGTGAGTGCATCGGCATCTTCGGTCGCGGTTGCACCGGTGAAGTGGTGAGCCCCGACGGTCTTATCTTGACCAACCACCACTGCGGTTTCTCTTACGTTCACGAAATGAGCGGCATCGGCCACGACTACATGAAGGACGGCTATTTTGCCAAGAGCCGCGCCGAAGAGCTCCGCACGCCGGAGAGCCTCACCTTCACCTTCGTTGTCCGCATCGTTGACGTGACGGCAGAGGTTGAGGCTGAAGCAGCCAAGCAGAAGGCCGACGACTATACGCGTCAGAGCCAGGCGTTTCTCGAACCTATGGCCAAAAAGTTGCTGAAGAAGAGCGACTTGGCCAAGAAGAAGGGTATGGATGTGCGCATTGTGCCTTATTTCGGCGGCAATCAGTTTTATGCCTTCTTCGAGCAGACCTATAGCGACATCCGCCTCGTGGCCAACCCGCCCTACAACGTGGGCCAGTTTGGCGGCAACAGCGACAACTGGATTTGGCCGCGTCAGAACGCCGACTTCGCCATGTTCCGCATTTACGCCGACAAAAACGGCCAGCCCGCGCCCTACAGCGAGAAGAACGTGCCGCTCAAGGTGAAGAAATATCTGCCCATTTCGCTCAAGGGCATCAACGACAAAGACTACACCATGATTATGGGCTTCCCTGGAAGTACGAGCCGATACTTGACGGCTTCTGAAGTGGCTTTGCGTACGCAGCAGATGAATGCCCCCATCGTTTTGGCCGGCAATCCGTTGCTCAACTATTACAAGCAGCTTATGGATCAAAGCGATGAGCTGCGTCTCTTGCTCGAAGACGAATATTTCTCATGGGGAAATGCTGTCAAGAACTATGGCGGCATGAATGAAGCCGTTGAGAAAATCCGCCTCATCGACCAGAAGAAGGCCGAAGAAGCACAGTTCCGCGCTTTCGCCGCCAAAGCCGGCAAACCAGAATATCTGCATGTCATCGACAGCATCGACCAGCTCTGCAAAACCTTCGGCGACAACGTCCACGATCTCGCTCTCTTCCGCATCACGCTTTCGGAGCAGGAACTTCATTTCCCAACTCGTCTCATCGAAACATACCGTGAGGCACTCAAGGGCGGTAAGGCCAAGAAAATCGAAGCTGCCAAGGCGGCCATCCTCGCCGCTGCCGGCAACCACGACAAGACAAAGCACGACATCGACTACGGCAAGGTGAAGCTTCTCTTCCCTTATTTCCTCAAGGCCCACAAACTCCCGGCAGTGCCGGCATTCTTGGCCGATGGACGCAACTGGGAGGCAACCATCGACTCTGTCTACAACATGAGCCTCTTCACCGACAGCGCCCGCTTGGCTGAGGCTTTGGCCAAGAACGATGCCGATCTTCTCGAAGCCGACCCATTGGTGCGCGAACAGAAGGCCATTGCAGAATATATTGAGAAATTTTCAGCGCCGATGAAGGAATACAACGCCAAGCGCCGTGCCTTCGACCGTATTTACGTGCGCGGCCTTTGCGAGATGTACGATTGGGCAAAAGCCCCCGATGCCAACTTCACGCTTCGCATGACTTACGGCCATGTCACCGACCTCAAGCCGCGTGATGCCGTTCGCTACGATTGGCGCACCGTGCTCGACGGCATGTTTGAGAAAGAAAGCAAAACGGAGAGCGACTACTTCGTGAACGAGCGCCTACGCCAGTTCTATGAGAAGAAAGACTTCGGACGCTATGCCCGCGAAGACGGCAAGCTCCCCACATGCTTCCTCTCCAACAACGACATCACGGGCGGTAACTCCGGTTCTGGCGTGCTCAACGCTAAGGGCGAACTCATCGGTTTGGCCTTCGACGGCAACATCGAGAGCCTCTCAAGCGACCTCAAGTTCAACCCGCAACTCCAGCGTTGCATCAACGTTGACATCCGCTACGTGCTCTTCATCATTGACAAGTTCGGCGGTTCTTCCTATGTCATCGACGAGCTTGATTTGAGATAAGTAATTCCATCATTACCAAAAACAGCGAAAAATCCCCCTGAGACTTTTTTCCTCAGGGGGATTTTTCGTTTTGACGGCATTCTCGGATTTCATAGTAGAGACGTTTTGTCAGTTCTTGCGACGCACGGGAAAAGGTCCCACCATTACTTGAAGAAAACCATAAATGATTTTGACAATCTGCCAGTCTTTTGTAATTTTGTGCGGCAGGCAGATGCCAGATTTTCTTTTGACACCTACTTGCCAACTGTCTGCTTGTTTCTGCAAACCCAATAACAAACATTCCATGAAAAAGAACAGCTATTCCGTGCGTGGCGGCTTTTTACGCAACGCGAAACGTGCCCTGCTCACGTTGGCCATTTCCAGCGCAACCTTGCCAGCCAGTGCCGATGTGTTTCAGCAAATCATCGACAACGTCGTGGCCCGCGAACTCTCCACAAGCAACGTGACATCCTTGGTTGCTTCGGCCAAGACCTATATGAGCAATATGAAAGACGATGGCTCTTGGCCCGATGTCAATTATGCCTCCAAGGCGCAGACCAACTGGCCTGCCATGACGCACCTCAACCGCCTCAAAACCCTTGCCGTGGCTTACGTGTCGCCAGGGAGCGCATTGAAGGGAGACGAGAAACTGTATGCCCAGATTGTCAGCGGACTCAATTATTGGTATGCCAAGAAGCCAGTCAGCACCAACTGGTGGTATTGGGAAATCGGGTGGCCGCAGGAGATGGGCGTGATTCTCTGCCTGATGCGCAGTGGCGAGAAGCAGCTTCCTGAATCAACGGAAAAAAACATCCTTGCCTGGCAGAAGAGCATCAGCAAAGGGCCCAATCAAAGCGGGTCGCAAGGTTCTGGCGCCAACAAGATGGACATTGCCCTGCAATGGATTTATCGCACGGCGCTCCAGAAAGACAAAAGCAACTTGGATTTCGCCGTCGACCAGTTTTTCCTTCCAGTTAAGTTCAACACGGGAGAGGGCTTGCAGAGCGATTATAGCTATCTCCAACACGGTATGCAGCTTTATGCTGGAGGCTATGGCGGTTCGGTGCTAACCGCCACCATCAAAGTGGCTTATTATCTTGTCGGCACGTCCTATGCCGAGCAAGGCGACTATCTCGACTATATCAGCGGATTTGTGCGTTACGGCTACCTGCCAAGCGTGCGTGGCCAAAACATGTCGTTTAACAACGTCGGGCGCGGTGTGGCCCTTCCAAACGGGATGCTGCGCAGCAGTTTCTCCACGATAACCACTGCTATGGCCGACCTCGACCGCGCACATGCAGAGGAATTTAACGCCGCCACGCTCCGTCTGAAAGGCAGCAAACGGCCAGATTATGGCGTTGCGCCCTTCCATCGCCACTATTGGCGGGCAGATTACACCGTTCACCAGCGCCCAGGCTACAACATCGACGTGCGCACCGCTTCAACGCGCACACTCCGTTGCGAAAACGGAAACGGCGCCAACCTCAAGGGGTATTTTATGACCGAGGGCAGCACGTGGATTGCACGCACAGGCAAGGAATATGCCGACATCTCCGTGGTCTGGGATTGGGCGCACTTGCCAGGCATCACCGTTCCCGCCGTTTCTGCCATTCCCCAGCCTCGTCAGTGGGGCACGAAGGGGCAAAGCAACTTTACGGGCGGCGTGAGCGACGGCACGTACGGCGTGATGACCTATCAGATGAACAACACCGAATATGCCATCAACACGCAGGCCAAGAAGAGCTGGTTTTTCTTCGACAACGAAGTGGTGTGTCTGGGCAGCGACATCCGTTCGTCGAACGCCAATGCGGTCCACACCACCATCAACCAGTGTCTCTCTTCTGGACCAATCTCCCTTGCAGCCGCCGACGGCCGTTCTTCTGAAACCCTCACTGCCGCTGGGCAGGTGTCGCGCAATGATGTCGCATGGGTGAACCACGACAGCATCTCTTATTTTTTTCCGCAGGGTGGGGATGTCGTTCTTTCCGACACCATGCAGAGCGGCACGTGGAAATCCGTGGATTCCGCCTCTTCCAACACGACGATGCAGAAGAAGCGTGTGTTCAAACTCTATCTCAACCACGGAAAGCAACCCACTGGCGCAACATACGCCTATTATATCGTGCCCAACACTGGCAGTATCAGCGTTGCCCGCAGCCGCATCGACAGTCTTTTGGTCGTGAACACCGATTCCGTTCAGGCCGTGTTCAACCCCTCGCTGGGCATGCTGCAGGCCGTGTTCCATCGCGCCGCCAAACTCAAAGTGGGCGAAATGGAAGTGTCGGCAACGGCCCCTTGTGCCGCCCTCTTCCGCGAGGTCAACGCCAAGGAAGTCCGTGCCTTCGTGAGCGACCCTTCCTATGCGTTGGATTCTCTGACCATCTATGCCAAATTCCCCGCGCTGAAATATAAGGAACTGAAGTGCAAGTTCAATACAGAAACGATGTACAAAGGCTCAACGTCGGCTTTCGTGGTCAACGAATCGACGCCCGATTCCGTCTATCGTCGCGTTGACACGCTGATGCTGAGCGCCTCCGAACTCTCCTTTGGCAAGACCGCCCTTTCTGCCCAGCTCAAGGCCGCTGTGCTGCCGCTCAATGCCACGCGTCCGTTGACGAAGTGGGAGAGTTCCAACAGCCAGGTTGTTCGCGTGGACCAAAGCGGCCGCGTTTTGGCCTTGCGCAGTGGCGAAGCCGACGTCAAGGCATCGGTGGATGATGGCCTTGAGGCAACCTGCCATGTGGTGGTGGCTCCAGGAGTGGCCACTTCGTTTGCAACGGCCGATGCTTATGTTTATGACAAACAAGGGACAACGAATTTCGGTTCCGCGCCAACGCTTGTGGTGCGCAACGACGGCACAAACTATCGCCGTGCGGCCTACGTGCGTTTCCCGCTCGAAGCCCTCGACAGCCTTGACCTAACCGCTGGCAAAGCCGAAGTGAAACTCCTGTTTCAGGTGCTTTCTGGCTCAGAAAAGGTCAGTGAGGTGAAGTGGACGGTTTCCTCGCTCAAGTCGCAAGCGTGGACGGAAAACGCCGTGACATGGAACAATGGCCCTTCAGTGCTTTCGCAGCAGACCACTTCCCCGTGTTTCATCCCGAGCAAGGATTGGACCAGCAATTTTGTGACTTTCGATGTGACGTCCTACGCCTTGTCGCGCTATAAAAGCGGCGCCAAAGACCTCTCGGTTTACATCTACCAGAATGCCCGGGCCACGGGTGGAAAGGGTACTTCAGAATTTGCTTCGCGCGAGAATGCCGCAGGATATATCTTCGCGCCGCGCCTGGTTGTCGTTGGGAGCGAGCAAGTCACGGGCATTTCCTCGCCCGCAACAACGGCATCCGCCCCGCATGCCGCCTTGCAAGGCGATGTCCTGACAATACAGACATCAGCCCCCGCAGAAAATGTGCTTTACAACGTAAGCGGCATTCCCGTCCGTGCCTTTCGCGTGAACCAACCAGGCGTTTACAGTTATAACGTGGCAGCACTCGGCAGAGGTGTCTATTTCCTGAAAATGAACCACGAAACCATTCGGCTCATCAAGCGTTAAGAAAATATTTCCCCGAAGTCCTTGACAAGTTATCTACCGTCGGCCGCGAGTAGCGCTACCTGCGGCCGGTGGTAGCGCTACCTGCGGCCGCGAGTAGCGCGATTTGCGGCCGACGGCAGATGACATGTCGAAGTTGGCGGAGACATTTAGTGGGCAAACCATAGTTCTTTTATTCGAAAATCGCGCCTAAAAATGCAGAAATAGCAGAATGTGACTTTTGTGCTGAGTCTCAATTGATTGTGACAGCCGTTGACATTTAGTGGTATTATCGTGGAAATGAAGAAAAAGCAGATTAAAGAAGTAGAACACTTTCGAATCATTGTGTCACAGATACGCCTTCATAAGCATTTTTAATGGTGTCGATTCACGCTTCTGCGTAATGCTCTATGTTTGCTGCATCAAGCAACGGTGACAAGACTTCCAATAGATGCTTGACTTCTTACAAAGTCCTGCGATACAGCGTATTCTTTGACACGACGCAAAGTTCATGAAAATGATTGGAAGTGGCACCAGCAATCGTCTTGGCCCACAAGCGTACGATGAGTATCGTAATGAAGAGAGAAGTCATGGTATAGCCTTGAGCCTTCTCGAATTTGAGATTCCGAACGATTTTACCGATACCCAATGCCTTCATAACGACTTAAAGTTACTCTTGGGCTTGTTCTTTAACGGATAAGACCTTGGTAAGTTCGTTCAAATTATCTATTTTTGCATCTATAACAGTATTCTTATTTTCCATTGTAAATCAGTTGATTCAGTACCTCTAATTTATGAAGAATATTTGAATTAGTGTTACTTTCCGCCCTCAATAAAGAGGGTGGAAAACTTTAGTGAAATATTAAATATAAGAATCATGTATAGAATAACATTAGAAGATTATCTGAACACGAACGGAAGTGTTCAAAGTGGAATAATGGCAAAAAGTAAATTAATTGATAAATTGGAGATATACGGTTTCGTTAATGCGTGTAAGGATGAAGACATGTATAACGTGGGTTATACGGGATACGTTATAAATGGCATTGTAAATAAAGAACCTAAACTTCAGATTATCTTGTCCAACTATATCTATCAAGTTACTTCCCACTATAGTGGTAAAGATATTACTTATGCAGGTATGGCGATTCCAATATTTCAAACTTTAGCTGTTTCAGAAGCAGAAGAGCAATATAATGTAGAAGATCTTTATATCCCCTCTTTGATAGGAAAAAAACTATATCGCAAGATAAAGTCACGTCATGGAAATGGGGTTACAATTTGTGACTACGATTTGAGGAAAGCAGATTTTCCATCACGTGTAAGTGCGATAGATGGTAAGGCTATGCTGAGTGCTCCTGCTGGTCATGTTCAAATATTAGACAAAGACGGGATAATCAAAAGCATTGGCGAGAATATAATGGTTGTATGTCGCTATCTTCACGCTGAGACTGGAACTATGTGCTATACTCAGTATAATCTTAACGAAGTATTTGTAGATGACTTACATTGAGCATTTAGATGATAAATTCCAATTTGGAAAATTTTCAGGTTGCACATTTGCTGAGGTAGTAGAATATAATCCAGGGTATATTTTATGGGTATTAGAAAATGTTAGCGGTTCAGTATGTGTCTTTGGCGATTCTGTTATAGAAGAACTTCGATTGATCTTCCCTCATTTTGAAATATCTTCTTCCTTTGAAGCAATGCGAAATTTACGTATTGCGGAATTTGAAGAATTGGAAGATGAGAGTAACGAGAACATGGAATTCGATGATTGTGGCTTCTGTGATGATTACGAACCTCCTACTTATGGCCGATATGCCGGGGCATATGCACAAGATGAAATGGGGTATAGCGATGATGACATCGATACTATTTTTGATGGTGATCCCGATGCATATTGGAACATTGACTAATTCCACTCTTCACGATTGTAGCGAGGAATAAAAGTGGAAATAAAAGTTTTATTGTGGTTTAGCATCAAGGAATTGCAGGACCTCTACGAGGGCCATACTTGACGTGCGTTTTGACCGCAAATTACTATACATAGGAATTTATGTACGACAGAAGATATACCCCCGAAAGGATTTTGGAATTAAAGGGGAATGAGATATTTGTCTTTGGCAGCAATCTGGCAGGCGCACATGCTGGCGGTGCCGCACGGCTTGCTTATGAGCGGTTTGGTGCCGTATGGGGCGAAGGCGTTGGTCTGCATGGCCAAACATACGCCATCCCTACCATGCAGGGTGGTGTGGAACCCATCAAGCCCTACGTAGATGCGTTCATCCGTTTTGCCAAGGAACACAACCGCCTCACGTTTCTGGTCACACGAATAGGTTGCGGTATAGCAGGATTTCGCGATGAGGAGATTTCTCCACTCTTTATGGATGCCATTGATGTGGAAAATATCATCCTTCCGATTGAGTTTGTCACGTGCTTGGTTAAGCATGTGACACAAACCAGGATGGACAATGGAATTACATGGAACTCCAATGTGTTTCTTGCAAAATATGCTCCTTTAATGTATAGGGCAAATCAAGGTGATCATATTGCATACAATCAGGTAAGGGAACTGCGTGTCCAAGAGTATCGAAATACGATAGAGATTGTAAATCAAGGATTCTACACAACGGAGGAAGGGCGACGTGTTCAGTTTCCTATCCCTACACGCATGGAACATGAAACGACTTTTTATAGCCGTGCATTCCGTGTTGATTACATCGCTGTAAGACCGATGGCTACACAGGTTATTGTCCGCAATGTGGATTGTTTGGAAGAAGGTGTCCGCCTTACCCATGAAGGCTACAATCCTGCTGTGTTAAATATGGCGAGTCGCAGGATTCCGGGAGGTGGAGTGATGACAGGAGCTGGAGCACAGGAAGAAACTCTCTTCCGTCGCACGAACCTGTTCCGCTCGCTCTATCAGTTCACGGAGTATTTCATCAATCATGTATGGTATGCAAAGCATATAACGCCAGTTCGTACAGGCGAGCGTTATCCTTTGGAGCGAAATTTCGGTGGTATCTATACACCTGGAGCATTGCTCTTTCGTGAGGACGAACATCATGGTTACAAGTTGATGGATTCTCCTCAAAAGCTCTCATTCATATCAGTGGCGGGCATCAATCGTCCTGACCTGAAAGATGCAACCCATCTTGCAGACAATATGATAGAGGGGACAAAAAATAAGATGCGGACTATCCTGCGGATAGGATTACGTCATGGCCACGACTCACTTGTGCTCGGAGCATTGGGCTGTGGAGCCTTTTGCAATCCCCCTTCGCATATAGCCCAGCTCTTCCACGAGGTGTTTGAAGAACCAGAGTTTAAGGATAAGTACCGCCTTATCAGTTTTGCCATTTTGGATGACCATAATGCGCACCGCAGTCACAATCCAGAGGGTAATTACCTGCCATTCGTAAAAGAGTTTTGTCGGTAGGGCAATGATAGGTACAAGGTTATTTTTACCTCTTGAACGTAATAATTTAGCGGTAGTTCACAAAAAAACAGGGATTCCCCTGGTGTCGCAGAATTGAATCTGCGGCATCAGGGGAATCCCTATTTATCGTTAGATGGCGCGGGGCCGTCTGGCCTTATTTCTGTGCCAGGTCTTCCAAAATGCGCCAGCATTGGAAGAGTCCGCGTGGCACGTGGAAGCAACCTTTCCATTTTCCGCCCTTGAGAGGAAGCAACACTTCGCCTTGGCGGTTAAGATAGCCAAACCATTCAGGATGTTCGGGGTCGGCAAAATGCGACCATACGTAGTCGTGAACACGGTTGAACCATTCAAGGCATTCCTGGCGACCGGTGAGCTGGTAGCCCTTGATCATGGTGATGAGCGTCTCGATGTGCACCCACCAGAGTTTCTCTTGTTCGGGAGTTATTTCTATACTTTTATATTTCGCTTCTTCTATCTCTCGGCTACCCAATTTGAATTCAATGAGAGCGTATCGTCCGTCATCAAGATCGAGTACGGCATCGGCTTCCAAATCATATCTGTCATGATAAGATGAAACGAAACCGTCTTCTTGTCGATTCTGCAAATCGCTTGGTGTTTTTGTGGTATTCTGTTTGGTGTTTTTGCGGTGTTTCACTTGGTGTTAAATGCTCAAAATAGTCCTCACCTATGAACGAACCATTCTCCATGCGCTTCTTGTCTATGATATAGCCCCGGAGCGAGAACTGCCAGATAACATAGGTACACCATTGGCGGAATTGTGTGGCACGGATGGAGTTGACTCGATAGCCCACGGAGATAATGGCATCGAGGTTATAGAACAACGTGTTGCGCCGAACCTCTCTTGTACCTTCCTGTTGAACTACCGAGATTTTCTCGGTAGTTGCCTCCTTGTTCAATTCATTCGTATCATATATGTTCTTCAGATGCAAACCGATGTTATCAGCGGAACAATCAAAAAGCACGGCCATGGCCTTTTGCGTAGCCCATACTGTTTCATCTTTATATAGCACTTGTATGCCTTGCTCCTTACCTTCTGCCACGAAAGTCAGGAACTCTGCCGTACTGTTTCGTATTTCAAATTTCTTTGCCATAATTATTTATATCCCTCTAAGGTCTTATATTATTGACATGTTATGCTTTCAAGTACTGGTATTTTATAGAGAAGTTCGCAAATTAAGGTTGGCGGGGAGATTAGACAGGGCTCCCATTACTAAGGGGCAAATATAGTATCCTTCATAGCGTTTATTGCAAACTGCAATATATGTTAGTCCTTCAAACAAGCAAGTGGTATTATCTTGACACCATCAGGACGAGTGTAGGCCATTTCTCCTCCGGTTATAACCATAAGCAAATCTGGCTCACGTAGCTTTATTTGCTTTTCAGTCATGTTGTGCTCTTGCACAAGCCTTTTAATTTTTTTAAGGTGTTCCGCTCCTTCTTCTATCTCTCGGCTACCCAATTTGAATTCGATGAGAGCGTATCGTCCGTCATCAAGATGGAGAACGGCATCGGCTTCCAAATCATATCTGTCATGATAATATGAAATGGAACCGCCAAGTGATAGTGAATAAGCCTTCAGGTCACGGATAGCCATACATTCGAACAAGAAACCAAATGTTTTCAAATCAGTATAAAGAGCTTCTGGTGACAAACCTAAGGCAGCAACAGCAATGGAAGGGTCAACAAACTCACGCTTCAAGCCTCGGCGGATGGCAGATGCAGAACGTATGGCAGGACTCCACGCTTCTATGTCCTGAATGACAAACAAACGTTCAAGAGCATCAATATATATGTCGAAAGAAGTTGTACTGATACCTTCCAGATGCTCGTTGACATCTCGATATACTACGCTCTTTTTGGCTAATGTAGAAATGTTGCGTGCATAACTTTGAAGTATTGTGCTTGCAACCTTTTCATTCCTCTTGATTCCATCTATTGTCGATATATCTGTACTGCATACTGTTTTGACATAGTTCTTGGCTATTTGCAGTTTGGCTTTGTCGAACTTGGCATACAATGACGCAGGCCAACCACCACGGCAGGCTGCAAAGACGAGTTCTTCAATAGACATCTCTGACGTTATGCCGTCGATGTCTAAATCCTTGTTGTCAAACAATTCCTTTAGCGAAATCTTGCCGTTAGACTCCAAGGATTCATAGAGACTCATGGTAAGCATTTGCATCTTTGCAATTCTTCCACTGCCAGAGTGTTTGATAAATTCGCTTTTCTTATTAGGGTCAATGGAATTCGAACCAGTCATAATAAATTGTCCAAACGCATTCCGTTTATCAACCATTGCTCGTACCGAATCCCATAGCACGGGAGCCTCCTGCCATTCGTCTATAAGACGTGGCGTGTCGCCAGCTAGAAGAAGTGAAGGTTTTACCCTAATGGTAGCTTGGTATTTGTCACGCATGTCAGGATCCTGCAGACTGATAGTGCTGTTTGCCTGTTGCTCAGCTGTGGTTGTCTTGCCGCACCATTTTGGACCTTCTATTAGTACGGCTCCTGAAGAGGCTAGTAGTAAGCTCAAATGCTCGTCGGCCGTTCTTTTGAGATATTCCATATTGTTCGTTGTTTGATTTATTGCAAATGTACTGATTTTTTGTTGATTATGCAAATAGTTTGGTGTTTTTGTGGCATTTCACTTGGTGTTTTTGTGGCGTTTCACTTGGTGTTTTTGTGGTATTCATTCAAAAACAGGGATTCCCCTGGTGTCGCAGAATTGAATCTGCGGCATCAGGGGAATCCCTATTTATCGTTAGATGGCGCGGGGCCGTCTGGCCTTATTTCTGTGCCAGGTCTTCCAAAATGCGCCAGCATTGGAAGAGTCCGCGTGGCACGTGGAAGCAACCTTTCCATTTTCCGCCCTTGAGAGGAAGCAACACTTCGCCTTGGCGGTTAAGATAGCCAAACCATTCAGGATGTTCGGGGTCGGCAAAATGCGACCATACGTAGTCGTGAACACGGTTGAACCATTCAAGGCATTCCTGGCGACCGGTGAGCTGGTAGCCCTTGATCATGGTGATGAGCGTCTCGATGTGCACCCACCAGAGCTTCTGGTCCCATTCGAGCTGCTGGCAGGGATGGCCGAGGCGGTCCATGAAATAGAAGATGCCACCGTGCTTCTTGTCCCATCCGTAGTTGGCTTCGTTGAGGGCGATGTCGACAGCCTTCTCAATGAGGTCTTGACGGCCGAGGCGCTTGCCGAGGTCCATGATAAACCACATGGCTTCAATGGCGTGGCCCGGATTGAGGAGGCGTCCGTCGAAGCAGTCAACAAGTTGGTTGTCGGCAGAGAGGTGTTCCACGATGAGGCCCAGTTCGGGACGGTAGAAAACGTCCATGACCTCGTGAATGCACGTGTCGATGGTTTGCTTCATGAAGGCAGGGTCGAGCAACGGTTCGATTTCCAAAGCCACGTTGCAGAGAATCATCGGGAGGGCGAAGCTCTTTAGGGCGCGGGAGCCAGGGACGGCCTTGTTCCAACGGCCTTTCGGATTGTCAACCTTTGAGAGGACGATGTCAAACGTGCGCTTGGCGATGTCGGCGTATTCCTGGTTGCCTGTGGCGATGCTGAGCTGGCCGAAGGCGATGACAGCGAAGGTGTAAGAGAAAATGTTGTAAGGCTCCACCAGCGGATGGCCTTCACGGTCGAGGGAGAAATACCAGTTGAGATTGCCGTCGTGTCCGTATTTCTTCAGGAACTCAGCACCCTGGATGGCGCAGTCGAGCCATTCCTGGCGCTTTTCCACTTTGTTGTAGAGCGTGGCGAACATCCACACTTCGCGGCCCTGCAGCCAGATGAATTTGTCCGTGTCGAAGACGTTTCCTTCACGGTCAAGGCAGGTGAAATAACCGCCGTGTTCCAGGTCTTGTGACTTTTCAAGCCAGAAGGGAACCACTTTGTCGAGCAATTCGTGCTTGTATTGCTCTGAGAGTTTTTTGAAATCTGTTGTCATCGTGTATGTTTTTTTCTGTCGTCCCCCTTTTCTCCGACGGAAACCGTTGGAGGAAGAGGGGGGAGGAAAGGGTGATTGATGATGTTTATCGGTGATGCTTATATATTCACCATTACTTAAGTAGGTGGTCAAAATTATTTTTACATATGTGCCAAGAGCATTATTTTTACATTTGAAACGTCCTCTCGGGCGTATCTACTTACCTTGTTTTCAGTCGCAATGCCCGCATTGCTCCTTCAACCAAGGTGGCGTATCTGCATCCCGATAGAACATTTCAAATGTAAAAATAATTCTGACCACCTACTTACTTATGCTTGAAGAATCATTTGGCGTTGTCAGCGTCGAGTTGTTTCCAGCAGAGTCCCTTCAGGTTCTTTTCCTCCTTGAAGATATAGGAGAAGATGAGACCGACGAGAACGGAAGTGACGAGGCCGATGAAACCGTAGAGCAGGAAGCTCGTCGGCGTCAGGTTTTTGACGAGGAAAACAACGCAAACACCGCTGAGGAAGCCCGTGAGAGCCGCCTTGCCGCCGATGCGCGGGAAGAAGATGCCCATGAGGAAGAGTCCGCCGAGGCCACTGGAGAGGAGCCCAAGGATTTCCTGGAAGAAATCAAGCAGGGAGAGAATTTCCCATGTGGCCATGAGCAGGGCGATGCCCATGCCGATAGCACCCGAGACGATGCAGGTGCGGCGTGCCACTTTCAAGGTCTGCTCCGACGATGCCTGCGGACGCCAGCGCTTGTAGAAGTCGACACTGAAGGCCGTGGCCACGGAGTTGATGTTTGAAGAGATGGTGCTCATCGTTGCAGCGAAGAT
>OGJF01000138.1_pt1 | contig 41601 bp, 28 predicted proteins | sample 1572001 | NCBI WGS metagenome assembly OGJF01 (sample SAMEA2582113, study PRJEB24529) | metagenome | biome: Human gut stool | place: China | collected 2011
ACTGATACCCAGGGCGTTGCCCTGGGCTATGAACTGGCTGCCCTTTCAGGGCGCTATACCCCACATAAGATTCGCCACTTGGCGGCGGAACTTTGTAACGAACTTTTCGGCGCCAACATTGTAGCTCACTTTGCTTGCAAAGTGAGGGCCACGAACACGTAGCGAACATAGCCAGCGCTTTAGGGCATATCTTCGTTGGATTTTTAGCCGTGTTTGGCCGCCACAATATTCGTCCCCCCTCACTTTGCTCGCAAAGTGAGCTACAGTGCTTCGCCGCAGACCTTCGCCGAATGTTCGCGCGGCGCCGCTTGCAGCTATGCCGCTACCACCTACTTATCATTGTAATTTGTACCCTCAATGACGTACCCAGCAAGCGCATTAATTCTGTTATAAAGCAGCTATATGCGCTCAATGCTGAAATGAGTATCATGGCAGAGTCAACGAAAGTTATACCTGCACTTCTCCCCAAAATACAGAAATTCAGGAGAAACAAGAGAGGGAAGATTACTTGGATTTCAAATTCTCCCAAAACGGAAGGAGTCTTTGCTGTATGAACGCTACCACCTCGGTAAAAGATAGCTCACCTTTGTATGTTATCTTTCGCATGAAAGCAGTCCACCTTACCTGCATTTGCCGATTAGCTCCAAACTCCTTTCTAAAAAACATAGTGTCTCCACTGTAAGGAGTGTGGCGATTTTCAAATGTATGTATGATTGCTTCTTGTAGTGTTGCAGGATTATACTTCTCGTGCTGCAATATTTTGTAGAGATCATAAAAATCTTTCATTCGACTACTCTGGTCAGCAAGATCCACAACAGCGTGCATCTTTTCGGCAATAACTGTTTCAAGCGAATAGGCCAAAATATTAGCACCAGGCAGATGTTCTAACAAAACTGGATAATCTATTTCTATTGGAGAAGGCGTTACCACATCGCCAAACCCAATATCCATTGTTAAGACCTGAATAATGGAATCCATTTTGACTGGAATGCTGAGCCTGATTCCATGATAGTCTTTGAACTCTGTTATATTTTGTGCAGTTATATGCTCTGTATCAAAAATCACCCCATCTTCCTCACATGATACTGAACATATTCTTTTGAATGCCGCAATTATTGAATAGCTATCATTGCTGATATTGTTGCCAAGGAAATCTATATCCAATGTAGGGCGAGCTGCAAACTTTTCATACGCATACATGAGAGCTCCCCCCTTTAGATAAAAATTGTCTCTAAAATGTGTCTGCGATATTCTGTAGAGAAGACGTTCCTGAAAATACCGAGTCAAAATCGTCTGATTAAAGACCTTTTTTTTTCTGGCAACATTCAGTAATTTTGCACGTACAGACTTGCCATAGTTTTTATTCTGTTCCTTACTCATAGTTTAACCTGCAGATAATTTTCAAGGATGTTTCCAACACGCAATAGTCTGGCATAATCCATTAGCTTACTGATATTCCGTTCTGGTCTGGAAAGATAGTTACCAATTATCTCGGAACAGACATCAATGCCTACCTTATTGCGGAATTTAACAACATCACAAACACATCGTTCAAGATCATATACCCTAACCTTAAATCCGTCTATCACTTTCTCCCTCACACCAATCTCAAGAATGCTGGAGGAATAATGATGAAGTTCTATCTTTGGGAATGAAGGTGCTTTTAGTTTCCTGTCTCTTTTGATGGCTACATGATAAGCCTGCGGCATTGATGTCGTGAGCTGATGGATATTCCAAGCAGACCAAAGACAGAGAATACCACCGGGAACTATTGTCTCAATATCAACCATTCCTGCTGACAATTGATCTACGTTTGCATATACGCCACGGCAAACCTGAATCAATTCCCCTTGACGAACGGCTTCCAGCATTTTGTAGTAGGCTGTTCGTCCTTGTTCTTTGACGCTTGCTGATGATATGAATGAATTCTTTGCTTTCATACTTACTCTCTTGATTGCTGTACAAAAGTACCACAAATATATTTAACTGTGGTACTTTTGTACGAGAATATTTTGAATCATTTTTTAGATTTCCAACGGAATATCATTTTCCAAAGAAAGATTCCCCCCTCTCCGCAAACAAAGTCATCTACTCGCGGCCGCGAGTAATGCTACCAACGGCCGCGAGCAGCGCTACCGGCGGCCGCGAGTAGAGCTACCAGCGGCCGCGAGTAGACAACCAGGAATGGGGATTGGCAAGACTTCTGATAGGGACAGAGAAAAAAGGCGTGCCGCCAAAACACACGGATGTGTTTGGCGGCACGCCGAATTTATGAATGTTGTTATGTCGTCTCTTGGTCAGACATTATGCCATCAAGCAGCTTCCTGCACACGCTTCTTGCCGAGCACGCGGTAAGCGATTGGAGCGGCGAGGAAGATTGAAGAGAGCGTTCCGAAGATGACACCGAGGATCATTGCGAAGGCAAATGAGCGGATGCTGTCGCCACCAAGGAAGAAGATGCAGAGGAGCACCAAGAGGGTGGTGGCCGATGTCATGATGGTACGCGTCAATGTGCTGTTCAAAGAATCGTTGAACAAGCGCATCGTTGGGCGCTTCGGATAGAGGCCGAGGTTCTCACGGATACGGTCGAACACAACCACCTTGTCGTTGATTGAGTAACCGATGGCCGTCAGGATGGCACCGATGAAGGTCTGGTCGATTTCCAATGAGAATGGAACCCAGCCCCAGCAGAGGGAGTACATACCGATGATGAAGAGGGTATCGACTGCCAATGCGGTCACACTACCTACTGAGAAGGCCACGTTGCGGAAACGCACCAGGATGTAGAGGAAGATGGCGATGAGCGAAAGGATGACGCTGATGATGGCGCCCTTGGTCATGTCTTCGGCAACAGAAGAGTCAACCTTCTGAGAAGACACGATGGAACCACCAGCGCGGTTTTCGCGGTCCTTAAACACCTTATAGTCGGCCGTGATGAGCTTGCTGTTGTAGAGGGCATCGTAGACAAACTTGTCAACCACTTCGTCGTCGTCGCTGATGTGGTAGTTGGTGGTCAGACGGATGCACTCGCTTTCAGCTGTCACGACCTTGATGGCGTTGACAGAAGCGGAAGGCTCGTCGCTCTTTTCAACGGCGCTGAGCACGGCTTCCTTCACCTGAGTGTCGGTGATGTTCTTTTCAAACTGGATAACGTAGTTGCGACCACCTGTGAAGTCGATGCCCTTTGAAAGGCCACGACCGGCGAGAAGGCCGACAAAGACGAGGATGAGCACGCCAAACACAACCATTGACTTCTTGCCCTTTTCCATGAACTTCACAGTGGTGTTGGCCAAGAAGTTGCGAGAGATTGGCGTGGTGAACGTCAGATTCATCCACTTGTCTTTATTGAGGAAGTGTTCGTAAGCGATACGGGTCAACCACACAGCTGAGAAGAAGCTGGCGCAGATACCGATGCCGAGCGTGAGGGCGAAACCGCGGATCGGACCTGTACCGAAGTTGTAGAGGATGATGGCCGTGATGATAGAGGTCAAGTTGGAGTCGAAGATGGCAGAGAAGGCGTTGCCGTAACCATCGGCGAGCGCTGTCTTGATGTTCTTGCCTGCACGGAGTTCTTCTTTGATACGCTCGTAAATCAACACGTTGGCGTCGACGGCCATACCTAATGACAACACCATACCGGCGATACCGCTCATGGTCAGGGCTGCCTGGAAGGAGGTGAGCACACCGAAGGTGAAGAAGAAGTTGATCAACAGGGCGACATTGGCCACCATACCGCCGATCATACCGTAGAAGAGGCACATGAAAATCATCAACAGGATGAAGGCAACGACACAGGCCGTGAAACCAGCCTTGATGGATGCCTCACCGAGTGAAGGACCAACCGTTTCGGTCTGAACCGTCACGAGAGGCACTGACATCTTACCGCTCTTGAGAACGATGGAGAGGGCGCGGGTGTCGTCGGGAGTGAAGCTACCAGAAATCTGTGAGCTTCCACCGGCGATTTTCTCGCTTGGAGCTGGTGCGCTATACACGCGGCCATCGAGCACGATGGCGATGGGCTTGCCCACGTTTTTGCCAGTCACGTCGGCCCAGATGCGGGCGGCATCGGTCTTCATGGTCATAGAAACCACTGGGCGACCGCCGTGCTGAGAGTCGTAGTCTGGTTTGGCATCAGAAATCACGTCACCGTCGAGCGATGGTTTCAAAGCGCCGTTGTCGGCACGTTCACCCTTAAGGGCATAGAGTGCGAACTGGTTGCCCACCTCAGCCTTGGCAGAGAAGGCGAAGCGCACGTTCTTGAGCACTTCCTTGGCGGTTTCGCTCTTGAGAGCGGCTTCAACGGCTGCCACTTCCGACTTCGTGGCAACAGTACCTACCACGCAACCACCTGCGGCCTGCGGGTTGAGCACGTCGCCAACGGTCTTCTCAACGATTTCCGTTTCTTTGGCGTTGCCCTTCTTGGGCTGTTCCACCTTGATAGGCAGTTTTCTGAGTTCGGCCAATTCGCTGCCCAGTTCGCCCACGTTGAAGGTGGTCCAGAATTCGAGGTTGGCGCTACCAGTGAGGAGCTGCTGAACGTCTTCAGGGTCGGTCACACCAGGCATTTCCACCATGATCTGTCCGAGCTGTCCCTTACCACGAAGGATTTGGATGTTTGGCTGAGCCACACCATACTGGTCAATACGAGAGCGGATGACTTCGTAGGCATTGTCGACGGCGCTTGCCACTTTCGACTTGATGAGTTCCTTCACTTCCTGGTCGGTGCTCTTGTAAGTGATGCCGTCGCTTCCCAGCTTTTCAGCAAAGATGGCACCGAGCTGGTTTTCACCGTGGGCCTTCTGATAGCTGGCAGCAAAGATGTCGATAAAGTCACTGCCTGTGCGTAAAGCCTCAGCCTTGGCTGTAGCCACAATTTTCTGAAATTCGGGGTCGTAAGCCTTGCTGCCTGCGTCGGCCAATACCATGTCGGGCACTGAAACTTCCAAGAGGAAGCTCACACCGCCTTTGAGGTCAAGACCAAGACCGATTTGGAGCTTTTCGCAGTCGGCCAGCGTTTTCCAGCCCAAATAAACTTTCTCATTGCGCTTGGCATCGAGGAATGCACGAGCGGCATCCTTGCCTTGTGTGGCTTCAATCTTTTCGGCCTCTTTCTTGTATTTGTTCGTCACGAAGGAGAATGAGAAATAGAAGAGGCAAATCAATGTCAGCAGCACAGCAATGAATTTCACAAATCCTTTGTTTTGCATGTGATTGATACTATGATTTTTAATTATTGATTTTGTTTTTCCAACGGATTTACTTTGTTGAACGTGCAAATATACACGTTTTTTTTCAATTGTCGGAATCTTGCGCCCATTTTTAGGAGGATTCTGAATTTTCTGGCACGAGAAACGGCATAATATCTGGCCTTGAACAGTGTCGGCAGACGGGCACAAAGAGCAGCTTACGCGGCTGGAATCTACCAAACAGGAGGCGGCGCGGGGAAGTTTGCAGGGAAATGGCTTTGCCGTGAGGGGATTTAGATGTAACTTCACAGCTTCAAAGTAAAAATTCTATTTCCCATATATGGCAAAGAAAAATTCAAAACTCATGATTGTTTTTGCCGCCATCGCCTTGGCGGCCTATGGTTGTCGGCAGTTCACATCGAACGAGACGGCCGACACGGCGAACGCCACCACACGAAGCACCGAGAGCGGCCACGCGGGGAAGGCCGCGCAGGGAACGGCGCCGGCTGGCAACCGCGACCAAGAGGCTTATGAATGCCCGCGATGGGTCAGGACGGGAACGGCGGAGCAGATGCTAAACCGCATGGCCTACACGGTGTCGTACAACAGCGAACGCCTGACGCCCAACTGGGTGGGATGGGTTTTGACGGCAGCGCACACCGACGGTTCCTTTGAGCGCAAGGGGCATAAGTTTATGGAGGACGAGGAGGTGCCGGCACCCCGCGCCACGTATGCGGACATCCGAGAAGGGGAATGCGGTTATCAGCGCGGGCACATCTGTCCTGCGGGCGATAATAAATGGTCGTACCAGGCTCAGAAGGAGGCGTTTCTCATGACGAATATCTGCCCGCAAAACGGCGACCTCAACCAACGCGACTGGAAATATCTGGAGGAGGCATGCCGCGACTGGGCGAAGCGCTACGGAAAGGTTTACATCGTGGCAGGCCCCATCTTCCGTTCACGCCGTGCCAAGGACGTGGGCGAGAACGGGGTGTCTGTCCCCGATGCTTTCTTTAAAGTGGTGCTCCGACTGGGGGAAGGGACTTCTTCCACGAAGGCCATCGGCTTTATCTACGAAAACCGCAAGGGCCACCACGAGATGGCGCATTACGTGCGCTCTGTTGACGAAGTGGAGGCGGCCACTGGACTGGATTTCTTCTACCAACTGGACGACAAGACGGAAGCGGCGGTGGAGCAGGAAAAGAATCTGGCAGACCGGTAGAGAAGCGTCGGAAGAACGACCTGCCGCCGACAAGAATCAGAGGGGTGTTCTGAGCCATCTGCGCTGCGATTATAATCTGCAGCGGATGGTTCAGAACACCCCTCTGATATATAGTAATGATTACTGTGGTTTCATTCTTACTTACTTCACCGTCTTGGTATAGTTGTAGTCACTGCCTTGAATGGTGGTGATGCCGTTGCTGACAAACACGCGCTGGCGGCCTTTCAACGCCTGCCACGTCTGTGTGCCTTTCACGCGCTTACACAAAACGGGCTGCTTGCCGTCGAGAAAGATTTCGGCGAAAAGGGAGTCGCGGCTATAAACGAGAAATACGGGCTTCTCGCCCTCGTCGAAACGTTCACCCACTTCCCACACACGCACACAATCGTGCAGGGCATTGCTCCATTGATAGCCGTCGGACGTGAGGCAGCCGTGGTCGTCGCGGTCGCTACCGACAAGGCGGCCGATGGTGGAACGCGAACAGGCGGAGACAAGCAGCAGAAGGCCAGGAAGGATGAGGGGCAAGAGATGGTATAAGGATTTTCTTTGTTTCATAAAGCTGTGGGGTTGAGGTGTTAATTGATGGGGTGTTCAAAATTTAGAATTCCCAAGATTGGTAGAGAGGCGCCAGCGCCCCTGAAGGGTAGGGTGTTCAAAATTGGAATATTATGTCGATGGAGATTGTTGTACGGAAAAGCCCTATCTGCGGCCCTGCGCGGGCTGAAAGCCCAACAAGTCCGTAGCCCAGGGCAACGCCCTGGGTACCATGCCTCCATTCCCTACGCCCTGTAAGGGCAAAAGTAAAAGCCAACCATTCGCCCATACTTTTGCCCTTACAGGGCGTAGGCGTTTATACGTTGATACCCAGGGCGTTGCCCTGGGCTGTGGACTGACTGCCCTTTCAGGGCGCTCCTTTTCGCGCTTTGTTCGATTATCATGTGCGCATGCTTCGCCACTTGTTGTTTGGCTCAAAACCGCGCAGAGATTTTTCTGGATTTTGAACACCTTAGGCGTCAGGGGAAGGCTTTCTCCAAACAAAAGTAGTGCAACTGCCGAAGATGACCAAGCAAAGCGGGCGTTTTTTGCATGCAGCCCACTGCAAAAACGGGTTTGGGCGGCCGATGAAAAGATTCTGAAGCCGCATCAGAAGTACACCCGAACCCACAAACACAAGAAAAACGGCGTTTTGTTTGGCTCTCCCACAAGCAGTCGTTAACTTTGCAGATGGCTTTGCCCTCTTTGACAGGCAAGACCATCGGTTGTTCTTTCGAGAACATCAAAGATGCTGGCCACATGCCAACGGAGCGTTATGCTCCAAGGCGGCAAGCCCCATCCACTATAAAATCCATAAAGAAAGAAAAACATGTCTGAAAGAAAAGTGAGAGTGCGCTTCGCACCCAGCCCCACCGGACCTCTGCACATCGGAGGTGTCCGCACAGCCCTCTATAACTATCTCTTTGCACGCCAGCACGGCGGCGACCTCGTGTTCCGCATCGAAGACACCGACTCCAACCGCTTCGTTCCCGGCGCGGAAGACTATATCCTCGAGTCGTTCCGATGGCTCGGCATACAATTTGACGAAGGTGTCAGCTTCGGCGGAGAACACGGCCCCTACCGACAGAGCGAACGCCGCGACATCTATAAGAAGTATGTCAAACTGCTGCTCGATGCTGGAAAGGCCTACATCGCCTTCGACACGCCAGAGGAACTGACGAAGAAGCGCGAGGAAATCGAGAATTTCCAATATGATGCCCACACGCGCGGCATGATGCGCAACTCTATCACCCTCGGCGAAGAGGAGACGCAACGCCTCATCGAAGCTGGCGAGCAGTATGTGGTGCGCTTCAAAATCGAGCCGGGCGAAGAGGTTCACGTTGACGACATCATCCGCGGCGACGTGCGCATCATGTCGGACGTACTCGACGACAAGGTGCTTTACAAGAGTGCTGACGAACTCCCCACTTACCACTTGGCCAACATCGTTGACGACCACCTCATGGAAATCACACACGTGATTCGCGGTGAGGAATGGTTGCCAAGTGCCCCACTCCACGTGCTCCTCTACCGCGCCTTCGGATGGGAAGACACCATGCCACGCTTTGCCCATCTGCCGCTTTTGCTCAAGCCCGACGGCAAAGGCAAACTTTCCAAGCGCGATGGCGACCGCCTTGGCTTCCCCGTATTCCCGCTGGAATGGCACGGCGCCGACGGCACCATCTGCTCTGGCTACCGCGAAAGCGGCTATCTGCCTGAAGCGGTTATCAATTTCCTCGCCCTGCTCGGATGGAACCCAGGAACAGACCAGGAAATCCTTTCTATGCAGGAGCTCATCGAGCAGTTTGATCTCTCGAAGTGTTCTAAGAGCGGAGCGAAGTTCGACTATGTCAAGGGACAGTGGTTCAACCGCGAATACATTCTCAAAACAGACGACAGTGTGCTCGCTCCGCAGTTTGACAAGATTCTCCGCGAAAACGGCATCGAAGCGCCCATCGAACGCGTGGAGCAGGTGGTGGGCATGATGAAAATGAAGAAGATTTCTTTCATCAAAGAGCTCTGGCCGCTCTGCGACTTCTTCTTCATCACCCCGACGGAATACAGCATGGACGACAAGTTCACCCGCAAGAACTGGAAGAACGGTGCTGCCGCCGAAATGCGCGAGCTCAAGACGCTCCTCGAAGGACTCGACGACTTCAGCATTGAAAGCCAGCGCACGGCCATCGACGCTTGGGCGGAAGCCGGAGGCCACAAGCCCTGGAACGCTTGGCGTGTCTGCCTCGTAGGAGCAGGAAAGGGCCCTGACATGTATGAGCTCGCCGCTTTCCTCGGCAAGGAGGAAACGCTGCGACGCATGGACAACGCCTTGCAGGCTCTGCCAGAAGCATAAGCAAGTGTACTGAGTACAAAAAATCTGACTACCCACATAGAAAAAAGAGTTGTGTATTCATTAGCAATCTATCTCTACATGCTCTGCGCAAACATCGTGTCGCTCTTCAACAAGAAGGCGCGACTCATGATGCGCGGCCATCATCAGGCTTGGAAAATCCTGCGCCAGAAAATCGGCGACGGCGAATACTATTGGTTTCATGCCGCCTCGCTCGGCGAATTTGAACAAGGGCGCCCCCTCATGGAACGCCTGCGCCGCGAACACCCCGAAGCCAAAATTCTCCTCACTTTCTTCTCGCCCTCGGGCTATGAGGTGAGGAAGAACTACGAGGTGGCCGATGTGGTGTGTTACCTCCCCTTCGACACGCCGGCCAACGCCCGCAAGTTCGTGCGTCTGGCGCGTCCCAAGGCGGTGTTTCTCATTAAATATGAATTCTGGCGCAATTACATCGACGTGCTCCACCGCCACGAGATTCCCGTCTACAGCGTGTCGAGCATCTTCCGCGAAAACCAAGTATTTTTCCGCTGGTATGGCCAGAAATATGCACGTTGCCTGCGCCGCGTGACGCATTTCTTCGTGCAGAACGAGGCCTCGCGCCAACTGCTCTCGCGCCTTGGCGTGACGGCAGTGAGCGTTGTCGGCGACACGCGTTTTGACCGCGTCATCGACATACGCAACACTGCGAAGCCCCTGCCGCTCGTTGAGCGCTTTGCCAAAGGACAGGTGCTCGTGGCGGGCAGTTCGTGGGCGCCCGATGAAGACCTCATCATTCCTTTCTTCAACGCCCATCCCGAACTGCGTCTCGTCTTGGCGCCTCATGTGGTGAGCGAAGAACATCTGAAGGAGATTGAACGGAAATTGCAACGCAAAACGCTCCGCTACTCCTGTGCCACGGAAGCCAACGTGGCGGAGGCGGAATGCCTCATCATCGACTGCTACGGCCTGCTTTCTTCCATCTATCGCTATGCCACCGTGGCCTATGTTGGCGGCGGTTTCGGCGTGGGCATACACAACGTGCCTGAAGCAGCGGTCTACGGATGTCCCGTCATGATAGGTCCCAACAACGAGAAGTTTCGCGAGGCACGCGACCTCATCGCCTGCGGTGGCGTGAAGGAAATTCACGACACTGAAGATTTCAACAGCACGCTCAGCACGCTGCTTAACGACAAAGCAGCACTGAAGGAGGCTGGCGACGCCGCGGCAAACTATATCGCAGGCAACGCCGGTGCTGCCGATGCCATCTTCCAAAGCAAGGCTGTTTGCTTTGAATAAGCGATGCCGCCTGCTTAGAATAGGGCCAAACCCCATAAGCACAATCGTTGGAGCGTCTTCTGATGCTCCAACGTTTTTTTATTTTGGGAAGGAGGGCATTATCCTTCCGCTTTTCTGTAACTTTGCACCAAACGATTATCCCATCAGAAGAAAATATGAAACGAAAACAACTTGAGGCACGCCTGGCGTTTCTGCTGAAATTCTATGGCGCATTTCTTCTTCTCTTTATCCTCTCAAAACCATGCTTCCTGCTGTTGCAGGGAGAAAAGAATGTGGGCGACATGCTGGCGGTCGTCTGGCACGGACTTCCGCTTGACCTGGCCACTTCCGCGTATGTCAGCGCACCGCTTTGGCTCGCACTCACCGTGAGCATCTGGCTGGAGATTCCGAAGTTTCGCCTCGGCTGCAAGATATATGCCACGGTCATCACGGGGCTCGTGGCCTTGGGCCTCGTGGCCAACCTCCGCCTCTACCCTTTCTGGGGATTCCCACTCGATGGCACGGTGCTCAACTATCTCGACTCGCCCCGAGGGGCCGCGGCCAGCGTTTCTGTCAGTTTTATGATTGGCGCTTTGCGCGACTTCCTCATCGTGTGGCTCCTGCCCCTCTATCTCCTGTTTCGCATCTTTCCCAAGACATTGCCCCACTGTCCGCGCCGCCCTCTCAGCACTGGCGTGGCGCTCCTCCTTGGCGGTCTGCTCTTTTTGGCCATCCGCGGCGGCATCGGGAAGTCGACGGCCAACGTCGGCATGGTGTATTACAGTGACAAGCAGGTGCTCAACCATGCAGCGGTCAACCCCGTGTTCAGCTTCGTGTCGTCGGCCTTCAAAACCCGCGACTTCGCTGCCGAACACAACTATTTTTCTGAAGAGGAACTCCCTGCGCAATGGGAGGCGCTGGGCTATTCTTCGAAAAGTGTTGACACCCAGAAGCTGCTAACGACGCAGCGTCCCAACGTGCTGCTCATCATCATGGAAGGCTGCGGGGGCACTCTGGTAAATGCCGTTGACCCACAGGCCGACGCCGCCATCACGCCCAATCTCAACCGTCTGGCACGCGAAGGGGTGTTCTTCAGCCGTTGCTACGCCAATTCGTTTCGCACGGACCGCGGCACGGTATGCGCCCTGAGCGGCTATCCTGCCTTCCCCGACGTGAGCGTGATGAAACTCCCCAACAAATGTGCGACACTGCCTTCCATCGCGGCATCGCTCAAGCGGGCTGGATATGCCACGGACTTTCTTTACGGCGGCGACATCAATTTCACGAACACCAACGGCTATCTGCTCTCAACGGGCTATGACAAGACGTTTGGCGACACGTCGTTTTCGGCAGAGGAACGCAGCACGCACAACTGGGGCGTGACAGACCGCATCACCTTCAACCGCCTCTTGAAAATGATCAACGAAAAGCCGCAGGGAAAGCCCTGGCATACGGCTTTCCTCACGCTGGCGAGCCACGAGCCGTGGGGCGTGCCTTATAGTCGTATCAAGGGCGACACGATTGCCAACGCCTTTGCCTATCTCGATGACTGCATCGGACGTTTCGTGGCGCAGTTGAAGCTGACGAAACAATGGGACAACACGCTGGTGATTATCCTGCCAGACCACGGCATCGGCTATCCTGCGGGCATCAGCGATACCGACCCGCGCCGAAGCCACATCCCGATGATCTGGACGGGAGGGGCCGTGAAAGAAGCGCAACGCGTGGACCTCATCTGCAACCAAACCGACCTGCCAGCCACCCTGCTCGGCCAGTTGGGCCTTCCCCACGATGATTTCCGCTTCAGCCGCGACGTGATGAGCCGCACTTATACGCGTCCGTCGGCCGTTCACGTTTGGAGCGAGGGCATCTTCTATATGGACGATAGTGGCGTGTCGGCCATCAACCTGCTCGCGAAACCGCAGAGCGTGTTCAGCGAAACGCCGCAACCGTCCCTCTCTCGCCGCCAAGCTGCCAACGCATTGTTGCAGGTGGCATACGACGACCTGGGAGAGAGATAATCCACGAGAAGGCAGGGCGTGCAGGGCATCACCGTCCCTCTCCGCGCTGTTTGTTTCGAGCAATCGTCAGCAGGCAGGCCCCGCCATCGTCCCCCGCTGCTTCTTTTTGTGCCAGACGTTTGGTGGGGTCAAACGAAATGGCTACATTTGAGGGTAGGTTTTGAACACCGCTCAAAGCCAGACAAACCATTTCCATCAAGCCACAACTCATTATGGAAGAAAAAGACCCGCGAGCCTGGAAAGTGCTCAAAAGCGAATATCTCTACCGGCGGCCTTGGCTGACGGCACGGCGCGACACGGTGCAACTGCCGAACGGCGTTGTCAACGATGAATATTACATTTTGGAATTTCCCGACTGGGTCAACGTCATTGCCCGGACAACCGACGGGGATTTCATCTTCATCAGACAATACCGGCCGGGACTGCGCCGAACGTGCTACGAAATCGTGGCCGGCGTGATCGACCCCACCGATGCTTCGCCGGAGGCCGCCGCACGACGCGAACTCTACGAGGAGACGGGATATACGGGCGGCACATGGCGCGAAATCAGTGTCATCTCGTGCAACCCGAGCAACATGAACAACCTCGTGCACTGCTTCGTGGCGGAGGGCGTGGAAAGGACATCGATGCAGCATCTTGAAGCCACAGAGGATATCACCGTACACCTGCTCTCTGAAGCTGAGGTGCGCCAACTTCTCGAAAACGACGAAATCAAACAGGCGCTGATGTTGGCGCCACTGTGGAAGTATCTCTCCACGAAATGAAACAACGATGGGGAACTTTACCATAACCTACTTACCATATAAAACATGACCATTTCTGAAATAATTGCCAAGCGCCTTGACCTACGCCAACAACAGGTGGAAAACACCATGGAACTGCTTGAAGGCGGCGCCACCATTCCTTTTATATCACGCTACCGCAAGGAAGCCACCGGCGGCCTCAACGAAGTGCAGGTGGCACAGATTAATGACTTGAACACACAGCTGGGCGAACTCGTTCATCGCCGCGAATATATCCTCGAAACGATTGAAGCGCAAGGCAAACTGACGGATGCTCTGCGACAGCGCATCAGCGAATGCTGGGATGCTACGGTGTTGGAAGACATCTACCTGCCCTTCAAGCCCAAACGCAAAACGAGGGCGGAAGCAGCGAGACAGAAGGGACTCGAACCGCTGGCACAACAGCTCATGCTCACGCCGCACGTCAATCCGATGAAGGCCGCAGAGAAATTTGTGACGGAGGAGGTGCCCGACGTGGAAGCTGCCTTGCAAGGGGCACGCGACATCATTGCTGAGCATGTCAGCGAGGACGAACGCACGCGACAGACATTGCGCCACACTTTTGAGCGCACGGCTGTCATTTCTTCAAAGGTGGTGAAATCGAAAATGGAGGAGGCTGGCAAGTTTCGCGACTATTTCGACTGGCAGGAACCGCTCCGCCGCTGCTCTTCCCATCGTCTGCTGGCCATGCGCCGCGGCGAGGCCGAAGGTTTTCTGCGCCTCTCCATCGCTCCTGCCAACGACGAGGAGACGCTCTCACGCCTTTCACGCCATTACGTGAAACCTGGCACGCCTGCTGCACCGCAAATGCAACTGGCCCTGGCGGATGCCTATAAGCGTCTCCTGCGTCCAAGCATCGAAAACGAATTTGCGACATCGTCGAAACAGAAAGCCGACGACGAAGCCATCCTTGTCTTTGCAGAAAACCTGAAGCAACTGCTCTTGGCGGCTCCTCTGGGACAACGCCGCATCATGGGCATCGACCCAGGCTTCCGAACGGGCTGCAAGGTGGTGTGTCTTGACGCGCAGGGCAATCTCCTGCACAATGAAACGATTTATCCCCACCAGCCGCAAAACCAGTGGGGACGCTCTGCCTGCCGCATTGCCACGATGGCAGACCAATATGCCATTGAAGCCATTGCCATCGGCAACGGAACGGCGGGACGCGAAACGGAACAGCTCGTGCGCGAAGCGCATCTGGAGAATGTCGACATCTTCCTGGTGAGCGAAGACGGCGCATCGGTTTATTCGGCATCGCCTTTGGCACGCGAAGAGTTTCCAGATTACGACGTGACGGTGCGCGGCGCGGTCAGCATCGGCCGTCGACTGGCGGACCCCTTGGCCGAACTGGTCAAAATCGACCCGAAGGCCATCGGCGTCGGACAATACCAGCACGACGTTGACCAGGGTGCGCTCAAGAAATCGCTCGACCAAACGGTGGAGAGCTGTGTCAACACGGTCGGCGTCAACGTCAACACGGCCAGCAAGAGTCTGCTGACTTATGTGTCGGGCCTCGGCCCTTCTCTGGCGCAAAACATTGTGGACTACCGTGCCGAGCACGGCCCGTTTGCTTCGCGCCGCGAACTTCTCAAAGTGCCGCGCCTGGGAGCGAAGGCTTTTGAGCAATGTGCAGGCTTCCTGCGCATCGTTGGCGGCAAAAACCCGCTCGACAACACGGCGGTGCATCCTGAACGCTACGAACTGGTGGAACAGATGGCGAAAGACGCGGGTTGCACCGTGGAACGCCTCATCGCCTCCACAGAAACGCGCAACGGCATCGATCTGAAGCGTTATTGCAGCGGTATGGTGGGCCTTCCGACGCTCAACGACATCATGGGCGAACTTGCCAAACCGGGGCGTGACCCGCGCGGCACAGCACAGGTGTTTTCCTTCGATGATTCCATCCACACCATCGACGACCTCGTGGTGGGCATGGTGGTGCCGGGCGTTGTCACAAACATCACGCGCTTCGGCTGTTTTGTCGACATGGGCATCAAGGTGAAGGGCCTCGTTCATGTTTCGCAAATGGCGGAACGCTTCGTTAAAGACCCATCGGAAATCGTACACATCCAGCAACAGGTCATGGTGAAAGTCATACAGATTGACCCAGAACGTGGCCGCGTGGCGCTCTCCATGAAAGATGTGGCGGGATAAGTAGGTAAGTAAAAACAGTTTTATATTGCCTTAACGTATATACGACAAGGCAATATAAAATACTGAGCACCTACATAACCTTTGAATGCAATGACAGACGAATATTATATGAAACTGGCGCTCAAGCAGGCGCAGATGGCCTTCGAGAAAGACGAAGTGCCCGTGGGGGCGGTGGTGGTTTATCGCGACCACATCATCGCACAGACCCACAACCTCACCGAGACGCTCAACGACGTGACGGCGCATGCCGAGATGCAGGCCATCACCGCCGCCGCCAACGCCTTGGGCGGGAAATACCTCGATGTGTGTACGCTCTATGTCACCGTGGAGCCTTGCGTGATGTGTGCCGGCGCCATCGGATGGTCGCAGATGGGCCGCGTGGTGTATGGCGCCGCCGACCCCAAGCGCGGCTTTGCCGTTTTCGCGCCCAAAGCGATGCACCCCAAGACGGAAGTGGTCAGCGGCGTACTGGCCGATGAATGTGGCGCACTGATGAAGGAGTTTTTCCGCCGCAAAAGGTGAGCGGAGGAGCATCGTTCGCTTTTTCAGTATTACTTAGTAACGGTGAAATTCACCACTACTTATCTGACCTTCTGAACCCAACTTGCCATGCTCGACTATAACGAAAGAGGACACGAGGGAGAAGAGCAAGCCTGTCTCTTCCTCGCCGCGCGAAACTACAGAATCCTGGCGCGAAACTGGCGCAGCCACCACCACGAAATCGACATCATTGCCGACCAATACGGCGAACTGGTGTTCGTGGAGGTCAAGGCACGACGCAATGAAAATTATCTTCCAGCCGTCGCAGCTGTTGACGAGGAAAAACGGAGGAATGTGCGCGAGGCCGCGAAACATTATATGAATCTGCACCGCTTCGACGGCCCTTACCGCTTCGACATCATCACGGTGGTGGGCGAGGAGAAGCCATACCGCTTCCAGCATTTCGTGGCCGCCTTCTGAGGATTTCTTTTCCCATAAGTAATGGGCAATCATTACGAAAACATTCATCATCATGAACATCGAACGCATCCGAGAATATTGCCTCTCCAAACCACTGGCAACGGAAGACAGCGCCTTCGGCCCAGAAGGTGTCTTGTTTCGTGTGTACGGCAAAATCTTTGCCTACCTCGACCTTGAACGCCCCGACTTGGTGGTGTGCAAATGCGACCCCGACTATGCCATTGACCTGCGCGACAAATACAATGGTATCTGCGGGGCGTGGCATTGGAACAAACGCTATTGGAACGAAATACATTTCGATGCCGATGTTCCAGAAGAACTCATCCTACACCTCATCGACCATTCGCTCTCTGAAGTGCTCAAGAAACTTCCCAAACGCACCCAAGCGGAATATGCACAGGTTTGCCTGCAAAAGGACTGAGGCTTGGGCTATAAAGCATAAGTAGCCTACTTATCCGAACTCCCACTTACCTACTCAAGACATGAGATTCATCACATCATATCCTCCCGAATGGGAACACTGCCACGTTGACGAAACGGCGTCGACGATGCTCGACCTCCAGCAACCGCCATACGCCAACGCCACTGCGCCTTTCTTGCTTCTAACGGCCGACTACCAAACGGCGGGACGCGGCCAGCGCGGCACGCACTGGGAAGCGGCACGCGGCGAAAACCTACTCTTCGGCATCCGTCTTCACCCCCACGCCGTCCGCCCCAGCCGCCAGTTTTTGCTTTCTGAGGTGCAGGCGCTGGCTGTGGCAGAGACGCTGGAGGAGATTGTGGGCGGCATTCGCGTGAAATGGCCCAACGACATCTATTGGCTCGACACGAAGATCTGCGGCATGCTCTTGGAGCATACGCTCGTCGGTCCACAAATCGACACCACCATCACGGGAGTCGGCCTCAACGTCAACCAGGTGGTCTTTGAAAGCGATGCGCCAAATCCCATGTCCCTGCGCCAAATCACGGGCAGCATCTTCGACCGGGAACAGCTCATGCGACACATCGCCTGGCGCTTCCACCGCCTCTACCGCCGACTGCTTAACGGCGGCGAAGGCACCATCCATCGCGCCTACCTCCGTCGCCTCTACCGCCGCGACGGCAGGCGCCACCGCTTTCGCGATGCCAACGGCGACTTTGAAGCGGAAATCAAGACGGTTTTGCCCGATGGGCGCCTCATGCTCCGCGATGAAAAACAGAAACTCCGCACTTATGCCTTCAAGGAGGTGCAATATTTAAAGGACACGCCCAACCTGCGCTTCCGAAACGCCACACCATGCTGAAGGCGCAACATAGTAAAGTTGGTGGTAAGTAAATGCTGAGCATTATTCATTAGTAATGTACTATCGGGATATATCTACCCCCTAAAACCTCCCCACATAATCCCCAAAAGCCATGAAGAATAACATCACCACCCGCCAGGGCGACCACGGCACAACCTCGTTGGCCGACGGCACCATCGTGACGAAAAACGACCAGAAGATTGAAGCCTGCGGCACGCTCGACGAGCTCAACTGCCACGTTGGACTTCTCCTCACAATGAACCTCCCCGAGGAATACTCCGGCATGCTGGACACCATTCAGCGCCGCCTCTTCGCCATCGGCGCCTCCATGTCGGGAACAACCTATCCCAAAGACTTCCCCACAGAAATGCACATCATGCAGATGGAGCAGTTTATCAACACCGCCCCCACCTTCCACGGCTTCATCCTTCCCGGCGGCCATCCGTCTGCAGCCCAATGCCACATTTGCCGCGCCGTTTGCCGCCGCGCCGAGCGACATGTCGTGGCTTGTTGCCGCACCGACCTCGTGCCCTACCTTAACCGCCTCTCCGACTTTTTCTTTGCCTTGGCCCTGAAATTAAACATTTTTTACGGTGTAGCCGAAAAAAATCTCTGAGAAAGAGCCTGTAATAAACGAAAAATTGTATTTTTGCGCCCAAATATAAGCGCTGGCATAAGCAAACCGCCATCGCCTGGCAGCCCAACCGAACCGCCTGCCGCTGTGTGTAAAAGTATTATTGAACTATTACTTGCTTCGAACAAGTAAACTTATCTTACAACCATTATGTATTGGACTCTTGAATTAGCATCTAAACTTGAAGATGCACCGTGGCCTGCAACCAAAGACGAACTCATCGACTACGCCATGCGCTCTGGCGCTCCTATGGAAGTCGTTGAGAACCTGCAGGAACTTGAAGACGAAGGTGAAATCTACGAAACCATTGAGGATGTCTGGCCAGACTATCCCACAAAAGAAGACTTCCTCTTTAACGAGGACGAATATTAATCGCTCAAAGCAGCTATCCAGTATAGCTTAGAGCGTTGAATATAAGCGGTATAGGAATTGCACAACAACATTCCTATACCGCTTTTTCCGTTCTCTTACCACCCCAAAGACAGTGCAAGCCGAATGCAATGAAGTTTACTTCAATTGCCGACTTATACTTGACATATTGAAGTCTGGGCACTTCAATATGTCTTTCTATGAGACAGGATGCACTTCCATAACAGGCAAATCCACAAATTGTATAATAAAATAGCCACAAATTGTATAATGATTTTGCAACAAATTGTATAATGAATATGGTATAATGGGTACACTTTACGATAAAGTCTACTCATTTTCAATAGTTTATTTGTAACTTTGCCTACAGAATCAAAACGATAAGGGATATGAAGCAATACAGACCTCGCATAGCAGACGGAATGTTAAGTCGCAGACTTATGGGAGTCGGCGCTGTTCTGATACAAGGCCCTAAATGGTGTGGCAAGACAACAACAGCCGAACAACAGGCAAAAAGTGTCGTGTATATGGATGATCCTGAATACATGGAGCAAAATGTAGAGTTGGCAAGTCTCTCCCCCAAAAAACTTCTTGCTGGCGCAACACCACGCTTGATAGACGAATGGCAACTTGCTCCACAACTATGGGATGCCGCCCGTTTTGAAGTTGACCATAGAGACGAAGAAGGACAGTTTATATTCACAGGGTCTGCCGTTCCTGCCGATACAGATAAGATACACCACTCTGGTACGGGTAGGTTTGCATGGCTGACGATGAGAACCATGAGTCTTTATGAGTCAGGAGAGTCCACTGGTGAAGTTAGCTTAGGGGATTTGTTCAGTAAGCCTGGTGCGGATATTTTTGGGACTAACAATCTCAATATAGACTCTATAGCATGGCTCATTTGCCGTGGAGGATGGCCAAGAGCTACCACCATAAACAAAGATGTGGCATTGGATATGGCGTACAGATATTATGAAGCCGTTGTCAACAACGACATATCACGTGTTGACAATGCAAAACGTGATGCCGAGAGAACCAAAAGGATTCTCCGTTCCATAGCAAGAAATCAATGTGCACAAATTTCAGTCAGTACCATTTGTGCTGACATTGAAAACAACGATACAAATTCAGTCAATCGTCTTACGGTCGCTTCATACATAGAAGCCTTGAAAAAAATTTTTGTATTAGAAGATTCTATTGCTTGGAATCCTAATTTGAGAAGTAAAACAGCAATAAGAAGTTCTGAAACCCGCTATTTCTCCGACCCTTCGATTGGAGTTGCAGCATTGGGTGTCGGTCCCGACGACCTTATAAATGATCTTAACACTATGGGGCTCTTCTTTGAATCAATGTGTGTCAGAGACCTAAGGGTCTATGCTGATGCATTGGAAGGTTCTATCTATCACTATCGTGATAGTAATGGCTTGGAGTGTGATGCCGTCTTGCATTTGAGAAACGGTAGCTATGGACTGATAGAAATAAAATTAGGTGGTGAGAAAAATATAGAAGAAGGGGCGAAGAACTTGAAGATTCTTGCTTCTAAAATCGACAATACAAAGATGAAAGCGCCATCGTTTCTTATGATACTTACAGGCACTACAAAGTATGCCATACGGCGCGAAGATGGCGTATATGTAGTTCCTATAGGATGTCTGAAACACTGACCAAGACTTTGGTCATCAATCGAAAAGGTTGATACGACAATATCATCATCTGAAACTCAATACGCCTTGCCCCTCTTCAACGAGGACGAATACCAATCGCCGACGAGCTGACTCGCTCAGTCTGCGGACATAGAATACAAAGCGGTATAGGAATCCCACAGCAAGATTCCTATACCGCTTTTTCAGTACCACTTGATTATCCGTAAGTAGGTGTTAAAAATAATCTTGAACACCTACTTACGATAAAAAAGCTTTCGGAAAAGTTGTAGCGTTTTTCTATATAATGTATATTTGCACCTAACAAGTTCGGAAAAGTGTCGTGCTTGGCATAAATCAGAAGTAATTAGTGCAACTATGAGAATAGAAAGAGATATCGTAAACAGATTCAAAGAGTGGAAAGACGCCGAAAAGCATAAGCCAATTCTTTTGAAAGGAGCCCGTCAGATTGGCAAGACGTGGGCGATGGAGGAGTTTGGAAGAGCATGTTTCGACTATACGGCGAAATTTGACTTTGACCGCCAGAAAGAATTGCAATCGGCTTTCACTGTGTCAAAGGAGCCGGCACGCATAATAAAGGAACTCTCCCTTTATAGCCAAGTGCCTCTTATTCCTGGCAAGACACTGCTCATATTCGATGAGATACAAGAATGTGAAGAAGCGCTCAACTCGTTAAAGTATTTTTGTGAAGATGCTCCCGAATGGCATATTATTGCAGCAGGTTCGCTGTTAGGAGTGGCTGTTAAAAAGAGGAGAATGACCGTACCAGTAGGAAAGGTGCAGGTTATGCGTATGTATCCGATTACGTTCAAAGAGTATTTGCGAGCCAGCGATTGCCAGACATTCAATTTTGTTGAACAGATAGAACAGCCAGAGAAATTGCCTCTTATTATACTTGACAAGTTGAAGTCGGAATATCGCAGATATATGGTGTCTGGAGGAATGCCAGAAGCTGCCGTAAGTATGCTTGAAAATCAGGGCATGCAAGCAGTGGACGACATATTGCAAGGCATATTAGACTTGTATGAGCTTGACTTTGCCAAGTATGCAGAACCTCGCGAGATACCGCGCATCCATGCCATTTGGCATTCACTTCCATCTCAACTTGCCAAGGAGAATAGAAAGTTCATATATAAGATTGTGAAGAAAGGCGCAAGAAGTCGCGATTATGAAGACGCTTTGTTGTGGCTTGAAGATGCTGGTATGATATATCGCGTGAATGCGGTGTCGAAACCGGGAATGCCGCTGAGTGCTTACGAAGAACCAGACATATTCAAGATTTATGCCAGCGACTGCGGACTGTTGCGACGATTGGCCGGACTACCGGGAAGCATCGTCATTGACCCAACTGCCAATTACACAGAATTTAAAGGCGCAATGGCGGAGAATGCAGTGCTGCAAAGCCTGTTGCCATCGTATGGTTCTATGCCTTACTATTGGTCTTCGGAAGGCAAAGCAGAGATAGAGTTTCTGTTACAGCGAGAGGATGAGATAATTCCAGTTGAGGTAAAGGCCGAAAATTGTGTCAGCGGAAGAAGTATTGTTGTTTATAATGAACGCTATCAGCCCCAAAACCGCATACGTTTCTCGTTTCTCAATTTACAGCAAAACTGCGGGATGTTAGCTTGCCCCTCGCCTTTAGCTGAGTGGGCTATGAAATGGTTGAACAAATAATAAGCGCCTCAGAAATTCGCTTTCTGTTCTTCATAACTATGTCTTTCGCTCCCATCTTACTACTTTTTAGCGAACGCCCTCCTGCGTTCGATCGCGTCTCGCCCTGCGTTCGATTGCATCTCGTCCCGCGTTCGGTCGTGCCTCGTCCCGCGTTCGCCAAAAAGTATAGGGACTGAAACGGGAAAGACGCTTCTGCTGCTGACATCTGCGGTTGTGGCGCTGCTCCTGAAAGGTAGGTGTGTTCAAAATCCAGAAAAAACTCTGCGCGGTTTTGGGCCAAATAGCATGGCGGTGCGGCGCAGCGCGAACATTCGGCGAAGGTCTGAGGCGAAGCACTGTAGCTCACTTTGCTCGCAAAGTGAGCTACAATGCTGGCGCCTCAACAGACGATTATGTGGGCCAGCGCAAATCGACGCTGCGAGGGCGCTGCTGCCAATATTTAGTATTCTATTTTGAACACCCCACCTTTCAGGGGCGCTGTCGCCTTTCTGCCAACCTTATTTTTCTTGATTTTGAACGCCCTACCCGTTTGGACAAAAAAAAAGCCCAAAGCGCAGGAGCGCTTTGGGCTATCTTTTTTCCTTGGTTTATAAGGAAGCGTTGATTACAAGTTTGGGTTGATTTCGCCCCACTTTTCGATGGCAGGAACGATGTTCAACGTTACCAACTCGTCACGCATCTTGCAGAGGTGAGCGTAAGAAGCGTCGAGAGCGGCGAGTTCTTCTGCTGTGCCCTCAGGCATAGTGTAGTGGCAGCCAGTGGCATCAAGAGTGGTATCCATGGCCATCATGATGTGGTTGTACTTCTCGTTGTTAACGAACGTACCTGCAGGGAAACGGAAGGTTTCGCCGCCCATGACAGAACGAATCATTTCAACTGAGAGGTAAGCCGGGCTCTGGAAAGAAGAACGACGACGGAGTTCGATGATCTTGGCACCGCCCTGGATAACGTCCTTTCTCATCTGTTCCCATTCAGCAACAGGGAATTCGTCTGTGCCGATGATGTCAGTGAGGTTGCGGCCAGCAACCTTAACCTTGCTGCCGAACACTGCCATCTGCTCGCCGTGACCGCCGAAGGTCTTGCAGCCAGTCACTTCGCTCTGCATAACGCCAAACTTCTTGGCCAACGCGCTCTGGAGACGAGTTGAATCGAGGGCAGCCAAAGTGGTCACCTGTGAAGGTTTCAAACCAGAGTAGAGGAGCGTTACGAGACCTGTCAAGTCGGCTGGGTTGAAGATGATGACAACGTGCTTAACGTCGGGGCAGTAAGTCTTGATGTTCTTGCCGAGCTGTTCTGCGATTTCGCAGTTGCCCTTCAAGAGGTCTTCACGGGTCATGCCTTCCTTACGGGGAGCACCACCTGAAGAGATGATATATTTAGCGTCTTTGAATGCTTCTGCAACGTCGGTGGTGGCCACGATGTTAACATCGCCGAAACCGCTCTGGCGCATTTCTTCTGCAACGCCTTCCGGAGAGAACACGTCGTAGAGACAGATGTTGTTTGTCAAGCCCATCATCAAGGCGGTCTGTACCATGTTGGAACCGATCATACCGGCAGCACCAACAATCACGAGTTTTTCGTTAGTCAAAAATGCCATAATTGTATATGATTTAGAAATGAATTATTTTCGTTTTCCACCGTTGGGCGTGGTTTTCAAGTGGTTGCCCTGACGGCTCTGTTTTCGAAGGCAAAAATACAAAAATACTTATGGAAAAGCGAGTGTCTGTGCGCTTTTTTTCTGTGTGGCGTGATGTAAAAAATGTAAAGAGGCGTTTTCTGTGTTGGCAAGGTCGGCAAAAAGCGGCAAGGGCCGGCACTTTGCGTGTCGGCCCTTGCTTTTTGAGGGTGGTTTGGAGCGCCGACGGATTGTTCGATTTTTCCGTTGAACACTCTTTTACCGAGTTTCTTAGTAGATTCTCACCTTGTAGGTCAGCGTGGTTTGCGGCACACGGTATTTCACCATCGTGTCGGCTTCGGCACCGCCGCAGCTGGCATTTCCGACGCCACGGGTGCGGGCGTCGAGGTGGAGCACATTGTAGGGGCGTGCCTTCATTTCCCAATAGTGGTTGGCCTTCATGAGGTCGATGTCGGTGTATGGGAGGATGGAGAAGGCCACCTCGCCTTCGGTCTGCATGTGGAGCTGGAAGCCCTTGGCATCGCTCAGCGTGAGTTCGCGAAGGCCTTCACGTCCGCCGGTCGACTGCGGTTTCTGGTTGTATTCCACCATCTGCGGCACGGTCGTGGTGTAGCGTCCAACGGGGCAGCCATCGAGACGGTCGGCATAGTTCTCCCACGGTCCGTGGGCGAAATAGCTGACGTGCGAGAGGGCCGAATCGAGAAGGCAGACGAGGCCAGCGCGGCGCAGGTCGGCGGTTTTCGGCGTGAGCGTCACCGTCATGTCGACAACGCCTTCCGGATAGATGGTATAGGCGATGTCCTGCGTGCAGAGCGTACCGTCGCGGTGTGTCTTCACCACGGTGTTGCCGCCGGGGTTCTCGACTGAGATGGTGCCCTGTGCGTCCAGTCCGTTTGACGTGTTGTGGAAGCGGTCGTTCTCGTTCCAGCGGAAGTTGTCGTAGAGGAATCCGCCGTTTTGAGCAATCACGTTGCGTCCGCGGAGTGAGAGTTCGCTGAGTTGTCCCGTCTGCTTGTCGAAGGAGAGCTGGATGCGGTCGTTGCCGACAAAGAGCGTTCCGGCACCGTCGGTCATGGCGAGGGGAGCGGCCTGGCGGGCGTTGTATTCAACGGCTGCCAAGGCGGGGCGCTTGAGAAGGGAGAACTGCGCAATGGCCGCCGTGTGGCCCTGCGGGGCGTAGGACGTGGCTTGGCGATATTCTGCCCGGAGATTGAGCATGACTTCCTTGCCTTCTTCAGCGAGTTTCTTGAGTTTCGACTTCGGCATCTTGAGCACGAGCGTCAAACTGTCGCCTGGGGCTACGGCGCCGATGCGGAGCGTCTTGGAACCTGCGATGTGGCCGTCGGCCATCACCTCATAAACAAGGTTGAAATTATTGAGCGTCTGGAAATTGTAGGCGTTGCGGAGCACAACGGTGACGGTGTTGTTCTTCACGTTGACCTGCGAGAGGCGGAACTTGATATACTGGTAGGCCGCCTTCACTTCTGCCAATTTGGCGCTTTCTGTGCGCGTGGCCGGAATCAAGCCATTGCTGCAGAAGTTGCCCTGATGTGGGCCAGGGAAGTCGTAGCCAGTGCGGAGGCGTCCCTTGTAGGTGCCAGCCTTGATTTCAGAAGGTTCGTAAATGGCCTGGTCAATCCAGTCCCAGATGGCCATGCCGACGATGCTCGTGCTCGTCTCGGCGCTCTCGCAATATTCCGTCATGTTGCCAGTGGAGCTGCCCATGGAGTGTGCCATTTCGCAGATGAACATCGGCTTGTCGAAGGAGTTGCGATACTGGTCCATCCAACGCATTCCAGGATACATCTTTGAATAGAGATCAGAAAAGCGGTTGCCGCCGTAGCTCTTGCCGTCGCGCGTTCCTTCATAATGCACAGGGCGCGTGTCGAGCTCGTGGGCCTTTTCGTAGCAATATTTGAAGTTGCCACCACCGCCACATTCGTTTCCGAGGCTCCAGAAGATGATCGACGGATGGTTGCGGTCGCGGAGCACCATGCGCTCAATGCGATCCACGAAAGCCGGAATCCACGATTCGCGACCAGAGATGCTCTGGTTGGCGTGGTCTTCGAGGTCGGCCTCATCCATCACGTAGAGTCCGTAGTGGTCAAACATGGCATACATGCGGGCGTTTTTCGGATAGTGTGACGTGCGGATGGTGTTGAAGTTGTTTTGCTTCAGCATGAGCACGTCCTTGAGCATGTCTTCCGTTGTCACGGCGCGTCCGCGCAATGGGTCGGTGTCTTGCGTGTTGACACCTTTGAAGAACACAGATTTGCCGTTGATATACACCTTCGAATTTCTGATGGCAATCTCGCGGAAACCATATTTCGTGGAGAAGGCCATGATGTCGTTGCCTTTCTCGTCCTTCTCGATGAAGCGCACGGTGTAGAGCTCCGGCGTTTCGGCCGTCCAGAGTTTCACGTTCTTCAGTTCGAACATCTTGGCGGTCGTGGTCTGTTTCCAGTCGCCCTTTGCCTTGATTTCGGCGAGGTTGATGGTGTCGGTCGATTCCTGGAGGAAGCGTCCCTGCGGGTCGAAGAGCTTGATGGTGACGAAGCGCGTTGCGGCCTTCGGAGCCGACTGGCTGCAGCGCGTGTCGGTGTCGTAGGTGATGTTGAGGCGTGCGTTTTGGTAGCCGTCGAAAAGTTGCGAGGTGATATAATGGTCGCGCAGGGCGGTCTCGGGCACGTTGTAGAGATAGACGTTGCGGTGGATGCCGCTCATGCGGAACATGTCTTGACACTCGAGGTAGGAACCGTCTGACCAGCGGAACACCTGAACGGCGATGGAGTTGCGGCCGGCACGGAGCTGCTTGGTGATTTCAAATTCGGAATCGTTGTTGGCTCCCTGCGTGTAGCCCACAAATTCTCCGTTCACCCAAACGTAGGCAGCAGAATAGATGCCGCCGAAGTGCAGATAGGTGCGACGTTCTTTCCATCCTTCTGGAAGGTCGAAGGTGCGAACATAGGAACCGACGGGGTTGATGCCGTAGTTCTTTCCGCCGTCGTTGTAATACGGGCGGGCCTTGATGAACGGCGGCGTATTGGAATGCGGATATTCCACGTTGCAATAGATGGGGCGGTCGTAGCCCTGCATTTCCCAGTTGGATGGCACAGGAATTGTGTCCCAGGAAGACGTGTCGAAGCCCTCCTTGAAGAAGTCGAGCGGACGCTTCGAGGGTTCGCTCACGAAGTGGAAACGCCACGTGCCGTTGAGCGAGAGATAGCGCGAAGAGCGCGGTGTGGTCCAGGGGGTGGCGTAATATTCCTTGTCGGCAAGCATTTCAGCTTCCGAGGCATAAGGCATGTAATTGGCAATGGTCTGCTCTTTGTTGATGCCGAAGACGGCTTCGTTCTCCCAGTCGGGCGCAGCGATGTTCGGCTTCTCGATGGTTTCAAAAGAGAACCAGGCGTCGCGGTCTTTGGCATTGAGCGCCACAGACATCATCTTTCCGTCTTTCAAGGCATACATCATGCCTTTCTTCGAGGCGCCGTTGGAGACGATGAGGTAAACGCCTTTCTCTCCAGCAACTGGTTCGAAGCGAAATTGGGCATTGTTCCATACGCCTTCTTCCGCCGGCCACTGCAAGAGGTGCTTGATGGAGGCGTTGGTGCCGCCGTCGTCGAAGTTTTGGTCGTAGAAGGCGTTGGCAACGATGCGGCGATCGAGGTCGAGCATGCGGATGTTCCAATATTGGCCACGGTTGAGCGAATCGGCTTTCTCGCCGATGATGGCGGCACTGTTTTCGCCAGAATCGCCATTACCCAAAACGAGTTCAGAATGGGCAACAGAGCGGATGCGGTAGGTCAGCGCCACGTCAAATCCCGCCTTGGCGGCTTCGCGGATATAGAAATGGGCGGACTTGTCGGTCTTTGCCTTCTGCTTGGCGATGAGCGACACACTGCCGTCGCGGGCAATGGCGGCGGCTACCTCTGGACGATTGGCGGGAACGAGAATGACGAGGTCTTTGCCAATGCTCTCTGTTTTCCAAAGCTGGGCTTCGTCAGAACCGTTGTTCTCACCCGTTGCCACCTGCGAACCGGCGGTGCGCAGAGCGAGGTTGGAGAACGGATTGATGAGACGCCATGCACCCGCCAGCGGTGTGATGGTCCAATGTTGCGCGGCGTTGCTGTCGTCGAGGCGCGAGCAGGTCACCTGCTTCTTCTCGTTGTAGCACACGGTCTTGCCGGCATCCGCAGCGGGAATGATATGGTAAAGCGTACCACGGGTGAACTGCGCCAGGGCAGTGGCCGTTGAAAACGCCACAACCATGAGCCAGACACATAACGACTGAATGGTTTTCAGTTTCTTCATAAGTAAATTGTTAGGTTTTCTTTGTTATCTTGAAAGAGGGGCATTCAAACAAGCGGGCGCTCCAGCATTTTCAGGCTGGAACGCTCCTTTGCTTTTATTTTCCGCCATGTCGTTTGCTGCGGCCTCCGCGTTTTCCGCGGCCCTTTTTCTTGTCGGCTTTGCCCTCCTTGGTCTTGTCTTGGTTGTTTTTCCCAGCTCTTTGCCGCTGCTCCATCGTTTCGCTTTCGTCAGAGACCAGAGCGAAGTCGAGCTGGCGGCGTTCGAGGTTGGCACGATCGACTTTGACGCGCACCTTGTCGCCCAAGGCATAGCATTTGTGGTAACGACGGCCCACGAGACAATAGTTGCGCTCATCGAATTCATAATAGTCGTCGAGCAGGGAGCGGAGCGGAATCATGCCTTCGCAGAGGGTTTCCGTCAGTTCCACATAGAGGCCAAACTCCGTGACACCAGAGATGCTGCCATCGAACTCCTGTCCGACGCGGTCGCCCATGAATTCCACTTGTTTGTATTTGATGCTGGCACGTTCGGCCGTTGCGGCCAACTGTTCCATATTGGAGGCATGCTCGCAGAGGTCTTCATATTTCGTGGCACTCACAGAGCGTCCGCCTTCGGCATAACGCGTGAGAAGGCGGTGGACCATCGTGTCGGGATAGCGGCGGATGGGCGAGGTGAAGTGGGTGTAGTATTGGAACATCAAACCATAGTGGCCGATGTTGTGAACGCTATATCTGGCTTTCATCATGGCTCTCAGCGCCACGATTTCCACGGCGTTTTCCTCTTTCTTGCCCTTCACGTCGTCGAGCAGATGGTTGATGCTCTTCGAGATGTCGGTCTTCGAGCCTTCCGTGCGCACTTTATAGCCAAACTTGGCAATGAAAGCACGCAGTTTTTCGAGCTTCTCAGGGTCGGGAACGTCGTGGATTCGATAGGGAAGCACTTTGGGCTTCTTGCCCTTGGGCTGCTTGCCAATCATTTCGGCCACACTGCGGTTGGCCAGGAGCATAAATTCCTCCACGAGCTTGTTGGCATCCTTTGCCACCTTCACGTAAGTGGAAATGGGGTGTCCCTTCTCGTCGACCTCGAAGCGCACTTCCGAGCGTTCGAAACCGATGGCGCCATTTTTGAAGCGCGCGGCACGCAGCTTCTTGGCCAGTTGGTTGAGTTTGATCAGCTCTTCTGCATACTCGCCCTCCAGCGGCGCTCCCTCAGGCAGCGGTTCTGGATGTTCGCCTGGCAGCGCCAAATCTTCCTTCGAGGCCTCGTTGTTTCTTTCTAAGATATTTTGCACCTCCTCATAGGTGAAGCGTCTGTTGGAACGAATCACGGTGTGAGTCAGATGCCAGCGCACGATTTCTGCCTTTTCGTTGAGCACAAAGATGGTTGAATAGGCCAGCTTTTCCTCGTCGGGGCGCAACGAGCAGATGAAATTGCAGAGGCGCTCCGGAAGCATCGGGATGGTGCGGTCAACGAGATAAACGCTCGTGGCACGCTTCTCGGCCTCGCGGTCGATGATGTCGCCCTCATGAACGTAGTGGCTGACATCGGCGATGTGTACGCCCACCTCCCAATTGCCATCGTCGAGACGGCGGATGGAAAGGGCGTCGTCGAAGTCCTTGGCGTCGTGCGGGTCGATGGTGAACGTGGTGACCTCGCGGAAGTCCTCGCGTCGGGCAATCTCTTCGGGCGTGATGTCTGGCGAGAGCCGCTCTGCGGCCTTCTCCACATTGGCAGGATAGGTGTAAGGCAAACCATATTCGGCCAAGATGGCGTGCATTTCGGCCGTATTTTCTCCCTGTTTTCCAAGGATGTCTACCACTTTTCCGATGGGGCTCTTCGCGCCGTCGGGCCATTCCGTTATCTTCACGACGGCCTTGTCGCCGGTTTTTCCGCCCTTGAGTTTGTCTTTCGGAATGAAAATATCGTTGGCAAGGGAACGGCTCTCCGTGATGAGGAAGCCAAATCCCTTCTCCACCTGCAACTGCCCAACGAAGGTGTCTTTGGCACGTTGCAAGATTTCCGTCACCTCGGCCTCGCGCGTGTGTCCCGGCCGGCGTGCCAGCATCGTGACCTTCACGCGGTCTCCATCGAGGGCATGGAGCGAATTGCGCTCACAAACCAGGATGCACTTTCCGCCATCGTCGGGCAGGAAGGAGTTTCGCCCATTGCGCTTGCGCTGGAAAGTACCCTCCATCACGTTGGAGCGCACGGCATTTCGGTAGTTTCCTTTATTGTCCGACGTGAGGTAATCGTCGAGCACCAATTCTGAGAGCGCATCCATCGTCAGCATTTTTGCCGGATGGTTTGCGGCATGTATAAAATCGAAGATTTCCTTCACACTAAATTCCCTCTCTGGTTCAGAGGCAAAGAGGTCAAGAAGTCTTTTTATGATCTGCTTCTTGGTTAAGCGTCCGCCGCTTTTCTGTTCTTTCTTGTTGCGACCCATGACTGTTCAATTTAAGTTTCGCGATACGTCTGCCGCCCCTACCCGCCCCTGTTTTTGGGCCGCATCCTGCTGCGATGCACTGGCAGAGTCGAAATATCGTTATAATTACTACAAAGTAAGTTATTTTTTGGCGATTTTCGCAGTCAATTAAGGATTTATAACGCGCATCTCAAGAGATTCTTGTTAATTTTGCGGGCAAATGCAGTACTTCAAATATATAATATTCATTCTCTTCCTGTCATTGGGGTCGGAGATGGCCTCAGCACAGGTCATTCCCGACATTGACAACGTGCCAGACGACGAGATGCCGCCCGCCACGAATATGGAGATTAAGGTCAAGAATAGTCGCGTCTTCTTCCACGGCGACAGCATCCCCGCCATCATCTTCCCCACTTTCTATAAGTATCCCCCCATGACATTTAAGAACGACAAGGAGCGCGACCGCTATAACCGATTGGTTGCCAACGTGAAGCGACTGCTGCCGCTGGCGAAACTGGCAAAATATACCGTGATTGAGACTTACGACTATCTGCAAACGCTACCAACAAAGAAGGAAAAGGCGGAACACATCAAGCTCGTTGAAGACGGACTGAAGAAGCAATATGCCCCGACGCTGAAGCGTCTCTCACGCTCGCAGGGCCGCCTACTCGTCAAGCTCATCGACCGCGAATGTGGGCAAACAGGCTATAATATCGCCCAGGCTTTCATCGGTTCTTTCAAGGCCAACATTTATCAGGCTATGGCTTTCTGCTTCGGCAACAGCCTAACGAAACGCTACGACCCTGAAGGCGACGACCGCTATACGGAACGCGTGGTGCGCCTCGTTGAGAGCGGACAGCTGTAGGAAAAGAAGAGATACCCTGTACTAAAAAGGCGGATGTTCAAGATGAAAGTCTTGGACATCCGCCATTGTTTTGTCGTGCAGAACCTTACGCGGCTTTCGCGGCCCTATTGTTCGAAATCCACAAAGCGGCCGTCGGCCGTGATGCCCCTGACGGAGATGCGCAGATATTGTTTCTCGCGGCTGTTGCTGAAGAAAACGGCTGAGGCCTTGCCCTGCGCGTCGCTCTTCACGTTGGGGTTCCAATAGAGCGTGCGTCTGACGTCTTCGTCCGTCGGCGTGTCGAGACCGTGATAACTTGGCGAGAAGAAACGCTTTGGCTGACTGTAGCCCGTGACACGCCGCTTGTTGATGCCGCGCTTTTCCAGAAAACGGAAATAGTCGGGCACTTCATAGATGAACATGGCCCAGAGTTTGCCGTTCATCTTCATGGGATCGAGGGAAGTGCCGTTGCTGCCGTTCTTGAGGATGGACACCGACTGGACCTCGTCGGTCATAAGGTCAACGAGGGAGACATTCGTGTGGTCGTCGTTGTTGAGGAATATCTGAGGTTTACGGTTTTTGTAAAACAGGGTGATGGGCAACGACTCCTCGATGCCGTTCAGGCTTCCAATGTCTTGGCTCACTTCCTTCGTAATGCCGACACTGGTGCTTGCGGCCTCCGCAGAGGGATAGTCGGTGCCGTATCTCACCTTCGGGTCGATCTTCGGCAGAAACTCGTAGAAATATCCCGTAGCCCCGCCATCGTCTTTCTCCCGCTCGGCCTCCATAAGCACGTTGTATTGCGCGATGGCATGCCGCTGCCCGAAAGCCTCGCCGCCATTATAGGTGTATCGGCCGCCAGTAAGGCCTTTATATTTGTTGTATCTGACAACCACCGCCTCGCCCAGTTTGTTGCCGACGAAACGGGGGATGGTGTCTTTCCAAACGAAGGTCTTCACGGCCGGCACCTCCGTTCCCGCCTTCAAGTCTGTCCAAGGTTTCGGCGGCGCCTTAAACAATTCCACGCCCGTAAGCGGCCGCGGTTCCGGCTCAAACCAGCGTTCGATGGCAATACGGCTCCAGCGCCGCTTGTCGTTTTCGTTACGCGTGGTGAACTGCGCAATCCAGTTGCCCACGTAGTCTTCGTTAGAGACAAAGGCGAAATGCCCCACACTGTCGGTGACGCATTCTCCCGACAGCGCCGCGCCCTCTTTGCTATACATCTTGATGCTCAGTTTCATATTGGGAAGTGGCTGGCGCTTGTTGTTCTCGCGAAACACCGTACCGTTGAGCGTGAGTTTCTCTTCGATGGGTTCCTTGGCCTGGAAGGCGTTGCGACCGGAGAGGGTGGAAAAACTGTTGGCCGTCCATCCCTGCACCATCATCAGGAGGTCGAGATTCGCAAGATGCTCCTCGTCGACCTTTTCAAAGTAATACCCAGGGCGATGAACATATCCCTTCAGCTCCGAAGAGAGCAACAAATCGGTCTGCACGCCAGCATGCTCCCCCTCCACCAATTCGCCGTTGTCGTCGCGCACGGCCAAAGAAAACGTGGTGCTCACGGGCTTCCCTTGACGGTCTTTCAGACTAAACTCCAGGGCCACAGGCGAGAAGGGTGCATACACCTTTTCGTTTTGCCGCACCGCCGTTGAAATCTCCTGCGACATCGTTCCGTGCCACACGAGGCGCGAAGCCACGCCCTCCCCCGTCGCGTCAAAAAGTTCGATGCGGTTCACGCCCAGATGGAAAGCCCTGTCGGAGAGCGCCATCTCCAAAGTCTCGCCCGCCGCAATGCTCAGCGTGTCGAAATAGGTGGGCGTTTCACGACAGAACACGGCCAGGCCGAGTAGCCTTCTGGTGTCCGCCGCTTCGCTGGCGCCGATGATGATATCAGCCCCACCGTCGAGGTGCTTATTGACGGTCATCGCATAAGGCAGTCCAGGCATTACATCGGGCAGTTCGTAGCGTTTCCTTTCATTGTCGATGGTGGCATAAAGCCCGTTGCCTGCGCTCTTCGGCAGGAAAAACGTGCCAAAACCCTCATGTTCGGCCCGCGCCGTAGTGATTTCCTCCCCCGCCCCGTTTTTGATGTGCAGAATGCCAGGGGAAGGAAACCCGCGCCCGTTCGTCAGCCGGAAAGCCACGCGCTGCGCCACGCCCTCCGCGCGATTGCCCCCTTCGGGATAAAACTCCACGATGGTCTTCACGCTGTCGAGCACACCGTTAGGACGCGGAAAGGCGCGAGACGTCTTGCGCGGCATTTCCGTGAGCGGCACGTTGTCGAGCTTTCCGTCTTTCCCCTTTTTGAACACTGGCACCACGCGCGAAAAACACGCCGCCGCGCCCCAGTTGGTCATCTCCCGCGTGTAGGCCCTCACCTCGTAATAACCGCTGCGAACGGGAAGTTCGAGGTCAAACTCGCCATTGGCCTGCCCCAGGGAGTCGAGGCGCAGGAGTTTGCGTTGCATCAGCGCCCCCGCATCGGAGAGGAGTTCCACATAGAGCACACGGCTCAACGGCCTGGGCTTCAGGCTCGACGCCCTCACCACGTAGGCCTTAAACCAAAGGGTCTCGCCCTCGAGATAGGCATTGTTGTCGAGGTGGAGGAACACTTTTTCGCGTGGAAAATTATAGTCGAAAGCCGAAGCGGCCTTAAACCGCTGAAAGAGACTGTCAACGGCGCTCGTCCCTTGGGCGCAGAGGCAGGAGGGGACGAGGAAAAGCAAAGCGGCGGCCGCCAGGCAGGCGTTCAACACGATGAAAGAGAAGGTCTTACGCATATCAAAAGGGATTTTCCGCAAATATACTCTTTTCTGCCGATTCCTTCACGGCAAACAACCGACCAATTTTTCTCCCACAAGGGGAAATTTCTAATAAAGCTCTAAAAATGTTTTACATCGCAGCAACCTTTGCCACATCCTCTTGGCATTTCATAATAAAAACCTCAAAAAGTATGCGGCATTACTAAAAAAAAGTATAACTTTGCCGTGTGTTATTATCAAAGGCTCATCGGATTATCTTTGCAACACTGAATCAAATGGGCCTTTACGGATGGCACAACACAGGACAGATATATAAAATGTATAAACGGAGATACTCTCTCTACTGAACGATACAGAAACAGGATGGGGTGAACACTGTTTATTCCCAACAGCGGAACTGTCCATAGAAACCATTGATTTACCTAACCATAGTGTTGCAAGAGTATCTTTATTATGAAAAGAATTTTAAGCGGACTTATTTGTCTCGTCATGGCGCTGGTCATGACCACTTCTTGCTCTGACAACGGCAAGATGAAAGCCTTGCTGGAGCAGATTCCCGAAAACACGGAAGTTGTCTGTGTGGGCAATGTGAAAACCATTTTAGAGTCGGCAGGCGGTTCCATCGAAGACTCGAAAATCAAGTTGCCTTCCTACGTGCTTGACGCCCTTCCCCGTCAAAAAGCCGACGACATCGACAAAGCCAACGATTTCCTGAAGAAATCAGGCATTGACATGGACGCCTGTGCCGTGTTTGGCAACTACAAGGACTCCCGCCCCATCTTCCTGTTTGCGCTTTCCGACAAGTCGCAGTTCATCGCTACCATTGAGAAGGACGGCTACAAAGAATCGAGCTTCGACGGAGATGCCAAACTCTATAAGAAAAAGGTCTACGAGGGCAGCAGTTCTGAGTATGACGACTACAGCTACTTGCTCATCAACGACGATTATGCCTACTTTATTGAGCGCGTTTGGGTCGGCTCTGACTTCAAACCGGCTTCCCACCTTGCCAACATCGTTGAAGACGCAGCGAAACACAACTTTGCCGACACGAACTTCGGCGACTACATCCTCGACGGCAACGCTGGCGGCATTGCCTTTGCCCTGCCGCAGGAACTGAGACGTGAACTGCGCAACAATGGTGTGCCCTCCGACCTCGCTGACCTCTACAGCGGCTACGTCTGCATGCGCGGCGAACTGGAAAAGGACAAGGCCACCGTCAAAGTCCAACTGTTTGACGAGAAGGGCGAGAAATTCAACTGCGACAAGCTTAAGGACTATCTTGACCTCTCTGCCAATGTCAGCAAAGACGCCTTAGCTCTGCTCGACAAGAACGAGTTTATGATTTTCGCCATGAGCGCCAAGAAAGTCAACTGGGACAAATACACCGACCTCATCGCCCAAAGCTCAGGCCTCTCCCGTGGCGACCGCGCCCAACTGAGCGCCGTGACGGCTTACTTGGAGAAGATTGACGGCACAGTTGCCATGGGCTTCGGCATAAACAACGGTTTGAAATCCATCGGCAACATCGTTTATCAGACAGACGACATGATGTCGGCCTTCTCGACCACAATGGTGATCGAAACCAAGGAGGGCAAGGCCAAGCGCCTCATCGACGACATGAAGGGTCTTCTGGAAAAGGTTCGCGTGCCGTTCTCCGACAACGCTGCTGGCTTTACCATCGAACTTCAGAACTTCACCGGCAAACCAGGTGCCTTCTACGTGAAGAACGTGGGCAACTTCATCGTCATTGCCAACCATCCAATCAAGGAGAACAACGACAATCCTTTGGTGAAGAGCTCCAACCTCGACGAATACCTGAACGTTTTCTGCGCAGGACTGTCGCCAGACAATCAACTCATGCGCGACCTGAATCTCAAGAACAACATCAAGTTCCTCATCGGTTGCAAGCCCAATACTTCAGAGGCTGTCATGACGCTTGAAGTTGATGGCGACACCGATGCCGGCATCATCTCCAAGGTGGCCAAGATGATTTTCAAAATCGTTGAGCAGAGCGGAAAAATCGAGGACGAACTTGAAAGCATGAACCCCAATCCTTACGTAAACAACTATTACGATGACACCGACACATTAGCCTATGATGACGACATGGTAGAAGTCGATTCATGCGCCACAGAGGACTACGACTACAATGAGGCCTACTAAGCAGGCAGGTTATGTCAAGTAGATAGTCAAATATATTATAGGGTGGAACGCCAAGCGTTCCAAACCATCTACCACAGCAGAACCTCATTTTCATGTTAGAAACAATCACCATCAGCAACCTCCTTCCCCTGGTGTTCTCGGGGATGGAGCAGACAGAAAAGATAAGCTCTTCCCAGATTTGGGAAGAGCCGTCTTTTATATTCCAGCGTGGCTGCCGCCTCTGCATCCAAGCGGAGTCGGGAAGCGGGAAATCCTCTCTCCTGAGTTTCATCTTCGGAACGCGCCAGGACTATAAGGGGCAGATTCTCTTCAATGGTCAGGACACCCGCGCACTCAGCGTTGAACAGTGGTGTGAGATTCGAACGAAAAACATTTCCCTGCTGCCGCAAGACATGGCGCTTTTCCCGGAACTGACCGTTGGGCAAAACATCGACTTGAAGAACAACCGCACGCGCCACAAAACGCGGCAGGAAATCATGGACTGCCTGGAGCGCGTGGGCATCGCGGAGAAATACGATGTGCTGGCCAGCCAACTGAGCATCGGACAGATGCAACGCGTGGCGCTCGTCAGGGCCCTCTGCCAGCCTTTCGACTTCATCTTCCTCGACGAGCCCGTCAGCCACCTTGACGCGCGCAACAACCAGATTGTGGCAGAAATGGTTTCGGAAGAGGCGCAGCGGCAGGGCGCAGGCATCATCGCCACTTCCGTTGGCAACCACCTGCTGCTAAGCAACGCCGAATTTGTCGCATTGTAACTGGCATCCCGGCCTCCGCCCAACGTTCCGCGCCCGCGCAGAGCACGAGCACCTCCATCACATTCCGTTTTTCTATGAAAGAACCATTCAGAAAGGAGATATGGTGTCTCCTGAAAAGGAACATCTCCAAAGGACAACTCTTGGGCTACGCTCTGGCCAACGTTGTCGGTCTGTCGGTCATCCTGATCGGCACACTCTTTTATGCCGACAGCCAGCACAGCAACAGCGACAGCGACGCCTTTTTCTCCGAGGATTACATCGTGCTCTCGAAGAAGGTGGACGGCATTGGCTTCACCCCCGTGAGGTTCACGTCTGACGATATCTCCAACCTCGAGCAGCAGAAATGGGTGCAGAAGGTGGGGAAATTCAGCGTCTCGCAGTTTGCCGTCAACGGTTCTATCAACATGGGCGGGCGCGGCTTGTCGACCTACCTCTTCTTTGAATCTGTGCCCGACGAATTTTTCGACGTGTTGCCCTCCGGCTGGTATTTCAAACCAGAGGAGAAGTTCGTGCCCATCATCATGAGCCGCGACTATCTGACGCTCTACAACTTCGGCTTTGCCATCCCGCAGGGCCTCCCGCAAGTGAGCGACAAGATGGTGGGCGCCGTGCCCATCACGTTGCAGCTGACGGGTGAAGGCAACGTCACCGAAACTTACTCCGCCGCCGTCGTCGGCTTCTCTTCACGCCTAAACACCATCGCCGTGCCACAGAGTTTCATGGACTGGGCCAACAAGCGCTACTACTCCGGACCTCCCCAGGAGCCTTCGCGCCTCATCGTGAAGATCGACCGCCTCGCGGCCGCCGACATGGAGCGCTATCTGAAAGAACACGACCTGGAAATGGCGGGCGACAAAGGAAGCACAGGAAACATCTCTGCCTTCCTGCGCGTCGTGTCGAGCGTTGTGGCCACCAATGGTGTGGTCATCAGCGCACTGGCGCTCTTCATCCTCACGCTCTCCATCTTCCTCCTGCTGCAAAAGAGCAAAGACACCATCCGCAAACTGATGTTCATGGGCTTCCCGCCCCTCGAAATCAGCCGCTATTATGAGACAATCGTCATCGGCGCCAACACCGCCATCACGCTCATCGCCACTGCCGCCACCCTCTGTTGTCGCCAACTATGGAAAGGGCAACTGGAAGAAATCGGCCTCGGCGGCTCCTCCGTCCTCCCGACGCTCTGTCTCGCCCTGGCCTACCTCTTCCTCGTCTCGGCCTTCAACGTCTTTATCATACGCCGCCGGCTTTATGGCATCTGGAAGAACTGACGAATCGCCAACGGCAAAAACAGTCGCAGCAACAAGTATCTCCTAAGCGAAGACCATCCTACAATTGTAGTGGCCTTCGCTTTTTTCGTCCCCTGGCACGCGCCCACAATCAACGTCGCGATGCACGGCCAGCGGGATGACAAAAGCAAACACCGCATCTCCTAAAAAATCCCTCGAAATTCCCTCCGTAACTCACCGCTTTTTTGTAGCTTTGCAAAGGGCATACGCTAAGATATTCAAAATTCAGAAAAACCTCTGCGCGTTTTTTGACCAAACAGCAAGCGACAAAGCATGCGCACATGATAAACGAACAAAGCGCGAAAAGGAACGCCCTGAAAGGGCATCCAGTCCCCAGCCCAGGGCAACGCCCTGGGTATCAATGCATAAACGCCTACGCCCTGTAAGGGCAAAAGTATGGGCGAACGGTTGACTTTTACTTTTGCCCTTACAGGGCGTAGGGAATGGGGACATGGTACCCAGGGCGTTGCCCTGGGCTCTGGACTTGTTGGGCTTTCAGCCCGCGCAGGGCCGCAAACAGAGTTTTTCCGCACATTCTCCACCTACTTAATTCTTCTGGATTTTGACCACCCTTAGGCATGCGCCCCGTTAGCAGGTATTCAAAGGCATTTTCCAACATCAATACTGGAAAAAGCAGTTCAAGACAACTAATTCTGAGCACCTGCTTCAGTATGAAAACCTAACACAACATCAAACCATGTACGACATCCAACTTAACGAGAGCGGCACGCGCCACCTTGACATCACCGACGAGAACCTCCAAACCATCAGAAAATACAACCTCTTCCACGGACTGGTCGACTCCACTGGATATGTCACCGAACCCGTGCTCGACAAACTCAAACTCACGGTGCGGGCACTCATCGCCAACGCGTCAGACAACTGCAAAGACCTGCTCGACCTCTGCATCGATGTCATCTACCACGACAAGATGAAAGCCTACGGACTCAAAAACCTGATGGCTTGCTACAAACAATGGTGTGAAACGCATCCGGAAACGGAAAACACAACAGAGGAAGGAAACACGACGGAGGAATAAGCGCGACAGCCGCAACCATCAAACGCCCCGCCCTTCCCCAAACCATAAAACAAATTCTCCCTTGGCCAATTCAACCGAACAACACAAGCTCTCCGACTGGTTGCCAACCACCCGCAAAGAAATGGACCTGCGAGGCTGGGAACAAGCCGACGTCATTCTCTTCTCGGCCGACGCCTACGTTGACCACCCTTCTTTCGGCGCCGCCGTCATCGGCCGCCTGCTCGAAGACGAGGGCTTCCGCGTTTGCATCGTGCCGCAACCCGACTGGCATGGCGACTTTCGCGACTTCAAGAAACTGGGGCGGCCACGCCTCTTCTTTTCTGTGGCACCGGGATGTATGGATTCGATGGTGAACAAATACACCGCCGCGCGACGGCTACGTTCGGAAGATGCCTACAGTCCCGACGGCCGACACGACATGCGCCCGGAATACCCAACAGTGGTCTACACGCAGATTCTCAAGCAGCTCTATCCCGACGTGCCAGTGGTGCTCGGCGGAATCGAGGCATCGCTGCGCCGCGTCACGCACTACGACTACTGGCAGGAGCGCCTTCGCAAATGTGTGCTCTGCGACAGCGGGGCCGACATGATTGTCTATGGCATGGGCGAACTCCCAACGGCGGAGCTCTGCCATCTGCTTGAAGACAAACTCCTGCACGGCCGCGAAGAGGCCCACTGCACAACCGATGCCTTCCGCCAAATTGTGCGCCGCTTCCCAGTGAAACAGACCGTAACGCTGGAAACGGAAGCCGACATCCCAGGCGGTTTCCGCGATGACGACATCACGCTTTTCTCCCACGAGGAATGCCTCGCCGACAAGAAGAAATATGCTTCCAACTTCCGCCACATCGAAGAAGAGAGCAACAAACTGCATCCGCAGCGCCTTCTGCAACGCGTGGCCGACCGCTGGACGGTGGTCAACCCGCCTTTCCCGCCAATGACAACGGCGCAGATCGACCGCTCGTTCGACTTTCCCTATACGCGACTGCCACATCCAAAATACAAGGGGAAACGCATTCCGGCCTACGAGATGATCAAATTCTCGGTCAACATCCATCGCGGCTGCTTCGGCGGTTGCGCCTTCTGCACCATCTCTGCCCATCAGGGCAAATTCATCATGAGCCGCTCGAAAGAGAGCATCCTGCGCGAGGTGAAACAAATCATTGCCATGCCCGATTTCAAGGGCTATCTCTCTGACCTCGGCGGACCGTCGGCCAACATGTATATGATGCACGGGAAAGACCAAACGCTCTGCGCTCGCTGCAAACGTCCGTCGTGCATCGCGCCAGCGGTGTGCCCCAACCTCAATGCCGACCACCGTCCGATTCTCGACATCTACCGCGCCGTCGATGCCCTCCCCGGCATCAAAAAGAGTTTCATCGGCAGCGGCGTGCGCTACGACCTCCTCCTGCATTCCTATAAGGACGAGGCACTGCGCAAAGCGGCCAACGACTATACGCGCGAACTCATCCTGCGCCACGTGTCGGGCCGACTGAAGGTGGCACCGGAACACACTTCCGACCGCGTGCTGCACCTCATGCGCAAACCCTCTTTCAAACTCTTCCACGAGTTTAAGGCCATCTTCGACCGCATCAACCGTCAGGCGGGCCTCAACCAGCAAATCATCCCTTATTTCATCTCTTCCCACCCGGGCTGCACGGAGGAAGACATGGCCGAACTGGCAGCGGAGACGAAAGACCTCGACTTCCGCCTGGAACAGGTGCAAGACTTCACGCCAACGCCGATGACGGTGTCAACGGAGACGTGGTACAGCGGTTTCCACCCCTACACGCTCGAACCAGTCTTCTCGGCGAAAACGCCTGAGGAGAAACAGCGCCAGCGCCTCTTCTTTTTCTGGTATAAACCGGAGGAACGCGCCCGCATCATGACAGAATTGCGACGCCTCAACCGCCCAGACCTCATCCAGCGTCTCTTTGGCACCAACGTGGGATTCCGACCGCAAAACGAGCGCACACTGCAGCGGCCGCCGCAACGCGAAAATGCGTTCCAGCGCGAATGGCCTCAGCGCGAACGTCGGCAACATGAGCGCCCTCAGCGCGAAGGTCGGCAACAACGTCCGCCACACAACGAGAAGCGCAGGCGGGGACGCTGATAAACGTGTCCGCACGGGCAAAAACAAGGCCTCAAGCATATTCTTAAACAGACAGAAGACGCCTAATTGGTAGGGTGTTCAAAATTGAAATATTAAGTCGATGAAGATTGTGCGGGAAAGCCTTGTCTGCGGCTCTGTGCGGGCTGAAAGCCCAGCAAGTTCATAGCCCAGGGCAACGCC
>OGJF01000151.1_pt1 | contig 40303 bp, 30 predicted proteins | sample 1572001 | NCBI WGS metagenome assembly OGJF01 (sample SAMEA2582113, study PRJEB24529) | metagenome | biome: Human gut stool | place: China | collected 2011
TGTCCTTTCCGATAATGATCCGTCCCCTGTGATTCTGGTTGTAATACCAGCCCAGGTAACGTCCAATTTTATATGCATGATCCGCGGTCAGTACTTTATTTGCCTCACCGCGAAAACCGTCTGTTCCAAAATATTTTCCCATTGTTCTTTATTCCACTCCTACACATCCAATGACATCAACATTCCAGTCTTTTAACATGCGAAGTTCCTTTTCAATCTCCTGATAGATCGATGTATCCGTAATCTCCACTAACACGACATGGCCAGCTTCCGAAGCTTCACGCATCGCTGCAGAATCATAACAGATATTCTCCCCATATACCACCTGAATACCACTTGCTTTCAGATGTTCGGTCAGCTTTGTGATCCATTCTTTCTTCATTCGCTCAATCTCTGAACCTGTCAGGAAAAGCTTTGTAATTCCTTCATTCTTACAATACAGTTCAATATTTGAAGAAGCCATCTGCAGGGATGCCTCCGGAGAAAGCATCTTCTGATTCCGATACTTGATGCGCAGTAAAAATCCAGTAATTCCCTTGGTGCGCTGCTCCCTGGTGATAATACCAAACTGACGCATCTTATAGTATCGCACCAATTCCTCTGCTGCCTGCAGCTTGTTTGATAATACAGCAATACAAACCAAATACAATGCGGCAAGAAATACTCCCATCACAAAACCAAGTACCACATATTTCTTGCTCAAAGCCGGAGCAGCAACCTGTACCGCTGCAGCCTCTTCCTTGTCATCCGACTCCAAATTTTCCTCTCGCTCCAGTTCACTCAACTGATCCTCTGACATAGCAGACTTAAGAGTAGTAATCTGATCCCTGTAGGATTTGATCAGATTCGAAACATTGCCCTGAGAAGTTGCAAGATCCGAATCGGTACATATCTGATAATTTTCTGATACTAATACGAGCTTATGTCCGCCTATACGTTTACTGAATTCCGGTTGCTTCTTTTCCAGTTCATTCTGTATCTGCTTTGCCACACTTTCCAGACCCTTTTTATCTGTATACTTAATAATCACAGAAAATGTATTATCTGAGTTATTATATGCAGACACAAGTTCTGCCAGATACTTATCTTCCGACTTTGTAGAAACATCTTTCCATATCGTTTTCTGATCCACGCCGTTATTTGCATAATCCACATAAGCATTTGCAATCGCGGATGTATAATCTTTCTTGCTGTCCTTCGTATAATTCATCACAAAATCAGAATCTATGTAATACTGTAATTCCATTCTGTGCTCCTGATAGGGATCAATGTTCATCAAAATCGAATTCTGCATATAATTGCTGTTTTTTTCAATTAAGAGATTTAAACTCTTTACATCATCGATCTGTTGTTGCTCGTCATCCGTAAGAACAACTGTCGGTTCCTGCTTCTCATCCTTCGGCTGCTGTGCCGCATGATATGCCCGCACGTCCTTTGCATACTTCACTCCCGGAAGTAAAATTGCAAACAACACCGCACATAAAATCCATAACTTCCATCCCATCATCACTTTCCAGAATAACTGGCGAAGTGAAATCTCCCTTACCTGATTTTCCATTTGTAATTTCTCCAATTCTTATTTTTGTGTACTTAATTGAGTGTACTTCTTTTTTATTTCAAATGCAAGCTTTTACTTCATTCATCCTTTCTTCAGCAGCAATTCCTCTATAATCCGATACTCTTCTGGATTTAGTTTGCCTTCACGATACAACTGCTCAAGTTCTTTGATAAAAGTTGCTCCTTCCACCTCATTTACCGAATCAAAATTTAAAACTTCTTTTTTTAATTTCCGAAGCAGATCATCGTGTTCATAAACGATTCTTGGCTCCCCAGTCTTACATTGCATCTTCCTAGCCTTTAAAGATCGGTTATGTCTGATAACAGCTAAAAGTTTATCCACAAACTGCACCAAAAGCTGAAATTCCTCTTTTATTTGCGTAAATAACGCACTCTGCTCTCCATCTTGCAGCGCACGCCTATAATCCGCAAGAACCTCCACAACAAACTCTTTTTTCTGTAACAGTTCTTCCGAATACATACCGGCAATATACCAGTTTCCTCTTCTTCTGGCATATCCCAACCCCCAGATTGCCTGTAAATAATTTTTTAAGAACCGCGCAAAAGCTTTCTGTTCATTCATATTTCCCATCACTTTACATTGTACAAATCCCCTTGCCACGGCAATCAGAACATCTTTGTTCATCAGTGACACAAAGTTAAGGTTTTCGATCATATCTACGGTGATGGCTTGTGCTTCCTCCTGCACAAAATAAAACTTTATCATCCGGATCCAATTTTCTGTTGAAATTCCGGTTACATACAAAGCCTTAAAGGCAGAAAGCATCGCAGTCTCTCCAAACAACTGCACCGTACCGTTATTCTTTTCATTTTCCATTTGAAATGCATCTTTCCAGATTTTATCCCAAGCTTTCTTTCGGGGATTTCCTACTTTATTTAAAACCGTTTCACAAATTTCCTTTGCAAGCCATTCCATATCGGTATATTCCGAATTGCCATTTCCTTTAATGTTCCACAAGAAACGGTTTACCTGCTCATTGTGTTGCATTCTTCGCATAACACCATCTGATTCGTTTGCAAACCATCTTGGATCGTTTCTGTCCGCTTTCGGAATTGAAAAATCATATCGCAGCACGGCAAATATCCAAATAACGGGATTATTAACCGGATCCTCAACAATCTGTATACACTCATTTTCCGAGTAAATGTTTGCATGGTATCTTCCAATCAACGTCTCCACATCAAATGTCTCACTCTTGTAAGTCAACAATAACGATTCTGAAAGAAGTTTTCCCATTTTAATCTGTCCCATCTGGTCATATAGAAAATGCTTAATAAAAAGAGTCATTGCCAGCCACTTTGCATTCTCCTTCTTCCGGTAACGTTCATTCATTTTATATATCAGCACAAATTCATTAAGATACAGTTCTACATTGCGAATTGCAACTCTCTGCGGTCTCAGCACAAGAGCATACTTTTTTAACTCATGAATATTCGTTAAAATCACATTGGACACAGAAGCTGTCATAATATACTTCACATCTTCAATCTTCAGTCCTGTAACCCGCTGCATTCCACACTTCTTCCATAAAGCAACAATAATTCTTTCAAATGAAAGTTCCGTCACCGCAACCTCATAAGGAATATATTTTTCCAAAAACGCCTTATTCCATGGCAAATTTGAAAACTCATACTGGTATAAAATATGTATCTTATCTCCCGCCAGTTTCTCTGCAATCGCAAAAATCTTGCGTACAATATCCGGATCCTTAATTCGATCAATATCCTCAAACACAATTAAGATATCCTTGTCCAAACGTCTGACATCCTTCTCAAACCCAATAAAAGTAGAAGAAACTCCTTCCCCCTCCTCCTGCAAAACGTTACAAAACACATTTGAAAGCGAAAAATCTTTAAAAAGCTTTCCCGTTTTTCTTCCATGAAACGAATAAATTCCATTATTCTGCAAAACGCGTTCAATCTCCCCTAATAGGATACTTTCAATCTCGTTCAGATCACAGGTGAGCAAATCAATTTGAATAAACGTAAAGCGTTTCTTCATCGCCTCATCCTGATAGATCATATTAACCAGAAAACTCTTTCCATCTCCCCAGGGCGCATCCATGCCAACAATCGGAACCGCCTGAATAAAACTACAGAGACGCTCCAAATCATAAGTTCGTTCCCGAAACAGATTTTCCTTCACGTTTTCTTTCTGTCTCGTCTCTGACCTGTCGTATCTCAGCAGAAAAACAAAATCCACTCCCAAGATAAGTACCATACATATGCCAAGCAACAATTTTTCCATTGTAAATTCTGGAAGCTGCCGGATTGCAATAAACTTTCCCACCCCAAAAGCAAACAAAGTTCCACCGCACCAAAACAGTAGAACTTTGTGAAAATACATGTTCTTTTCCATACGATAAACTAAAATAAGAGCAAGTGAAAAGAACAGAAAGAACCACTCAAATACACGTGATGGAATATTGAGTAAATAAAACAATGCAGTTAAAAGCAATAACATAAATATATTTTTCTTTTCCAACATTTTATCCCCTTGGTATGATTTGTCTATTTTATATATAAAAATCACTATGTTAAAGTCTTTTATTTAATCAGCTAACCATATTACTTTTTTGTTTTTCCTTATCATCACATAATTTATAAGCTATACTCCATGCCTCTTTCAATAATTCTTCTCGTTCATTAGAAATCTGTTCTAACTTCTGCTCTATTTTCTTTTGAATTTCTTCAGCTTTATATTGTTGAAGCAAATAAACGTCTGTTTTTCTTCCGAATGCTTCGTCAAATTTTTTTAGGAAGCTATCAGGGTATTCTTTTCGTTCTTCTATTTCTATGTTTGGTTGATAAATTTGTAAAACAAATTCTTTTTCTTCTTTTTTTAATTTATATTGCACTCGCATAAAGTGTCCTATATATGAATCATTGTTCACCTGCATAAAAATCTTCTCAAAATTTTTAATACTCCGCCTTTTATTAGGACAATCTTTCCAATTGAAAATAAATAAAATTACTAGCATTGCTGCACTTCCTATAACTAGTCCCCAATATATAGCTTGCCAATCCTTTCGTACTGATTTGGGCATATATTCGTCTATATACATACCTAAAATCATAAACATTGGACATAAAATCATTGATCCCAAGCACCATACAATATATTTGTTTTCAATTTTTGCTTGTTTTTCATCTTTCTTCTTATTTTTCTGATTTCTATTTTTAATATTATTTCGCTGTGGAATATTAATCTGCATTCCAAATCCAACCCATATTTCAATTATGACAATCCCCCACACCACGGCAGGTTTATATTCATCCGCCAATATATTAATATAATCCTGCGACCTTCCAATTACCATTATATACATTATTATTAAGGTAATACCTGCTATTGAGAAAAAAAGTTTTTTTATCCATGGGTGTCGTTCAACAAAATAATTAAATTCTATTACTTTAACAAAGTAATTGTATATTAAAGAAGAAATTAGCATAACAAAAACAAGCATTCCACCATTTTGAATAAATGCACATACAATTCCCTTCAGTCCCAATGGTAAATTTCTTTCATCCGCAAAGTTTTCATATATGATATCCGAAATTAGCATTAGTATAATTGTATAAATTGAGACTAAAAAATGCACCCAAAACCAACAAGTCGGATTTAAATTATGTTTAATCACTATCGTTCTTTTACAAATTCTATATCCAATGCAACCTGATAGAACACCAGACAAAACTCCACTTATTAATCCATATATTAAATACATATCCATTTCTCCTACTTAGTCATCATTTTTCCAATATAGTGATTGCAATCTCTCCATAATTAATGTTTAATCTCTGTATTTCTTCTATAAATTGACTATCTTCTACATTTTTCTTTATTATACTAGCAAACTCATGTTCTTGCAATATTTATTACTTTCTCTCTCAACATTTAAAAATTGTAGAGCTTAATTTCAAGTATCACATGAACAAAGAAATTCACTTTTTCTTTTCCAATCCGCATTTTTGTCGTTCAAATTCACACTTCATTGCATTTTTAATTAATTTATGATACTATACAAACAGTTGTTAGCACTATCTTGTTATTATAAATAACTTTTTCATTATTTTATAACCCCAGAAAGGAAATCATCATGAAAAAACTCTCCACCGCCATCCTGGCGAACCTTATAACCACGAACCGTAAAAAACTCTCCATGACACAGCAATCTCTTGCTGATGCAACCGGAATCAACCGTTCCCTAATCTCTCGTATGGAAAAAGAAGACTTTCTTCCTTCCATTCCTCAACTGGAACAGTTAGGAGAAGTCCTCGGTTTCGAACTCACTGACGTATTTACAAATGGAATACATGAGAAAAAAAGGAATGTACCATCACCTATGAACATTGCTGTGGCCGGAACCGGATATGTTGGTCTGTCAATCGCTACTCTATTGGCACAAAACAATCACGTCACAGCTGTAGATATTATCCCGGAAAAAGTTGATATGATTAATAAGCGTCAGTCTCCCATCCAGGATGAATACATCGAAAAATATCTAACTACTAAAGAACTGGATCTAACTGCTACATTGGACGGTGAAGCCGCATACAAAAATGCTGATTATGTCGTTGTAGCAACTCCAACCAACTATGACAGCCAGAAGAATTATTTCGATACCTCCGCAGTAGAAGCAGCAATTGAACTTGTTCTGAAAGTTAATCCGGATGCAATCATTGTAATTAAATCCACCATTCCTGTCGGATACACCGCATCTGTTCGAGAAAAATATCACAGTTCCAATATCATCTTCAGCCCTGAATTTCTACGTGAATCCAAGGCACTGTACGACAATCTCTATCCCAGCCGTATCATTGTATCTACTGATCCGGAAGATTCACATCTGGTCGAAGCTGCCCACACTTTTGCAGCATTACTGCAGGATGGAGCAATCAAGGAAAACATCGATACACTGTTTATGGGATTCACCGAAGCAGAGGCTGTAAAATTATTTGCCAATACCTATCTGGCACTTCGCGTATCGTATTTTAATGAATTGGATACTTATGCAGAAATGAAAGGATTAAATACAAGAGATATTATCGATGGTGTGTGTCTTGATCCGCGAATCGGAACCCATTACAACAACCCATCCTTCGGTTATGGCGGTTACTGCCTCCCGAAAGATACCAAACAGCTTCTGGCCAACTATAATGATGTGCCACAAAATATGATGTCCGCTATTGTAGAAAGTAACCGAACCCGAAAAGACTTTATTGCAGACCGTGTTCTTCAATTGGCAGGTGCCTATGAAGCCAACAGTCAATGGGATGTTTCCAAAGAGAAAGAAATTATTATAGGTGTCTACCGACTTACCATGAAAAGCAATTCCGACAACTTCCGCCAGAGCAGTATTCAAGGTGTCATGAAGCGTATCAAGGCGAAGGGTGCAACTGTTATTATTTATGAACCAACTCTCGAAAATGGTGTCACCTTTTTTGGAAGTAAAGTTATAAATAATCTGGATCAATTCAAAAAAATGAGCCATAGCATTATTGCAAATCGCTATGACTCAAATTTAGATGATGTACATGATAAGGTATACACTCGTGATTTATTTCAACGTGATTAATTTTTAAGATTTCAGGAATCATTTTGATTCCTGAAACTTTTCTAAACAAAATACTCTTATCCTTCCATATTAATGTTTTTGAATATTTTATTCACATATCCATGTTCAAATGTATCAACATCTATTGTATGTATTTCTTTATAAAATGAATTCAAATATAACTCAAGACCTCCTAATAATGGCTCATCTGACTGTTTTGCCAAACATTTCATCCGTTCCTTCATTTTTTCTATTGAAACACTTGGATTTTCTCTCTCTCCCTCATAATGACTATCATTATATATTACAAAAAATGTACTCTTTTTCATTAAATCATCTAAAGACTCATTCGACGCCTGACAAACCTGCCAAGTTAAAATACTGTCATGCATCTTTCGCATGACATCAGGCCAAGGCATATGACTATGCGGTGTGTTTTTAAATTCGAAAAAGAATAATTCTCCCTTATCATTTATATGGATTCCGTCCGCAGAATACATTTTTTTCTTTTTTCGATACTTGTCTCCTTCATCTTGACTTATATCATCAAAACAATATACCATATTTTGCAAATGCGTAACAGCTTCCCCGTTATCATTTTCAGAACATTTTTCTAACGTAACCTTCTCATCAGGCAAATTTACTTTTGTCATTTGTTCTGTTCCCCTTTATATTATTACAATTCCTCCAATGGCTTATATAATTGTTTGTAAATTCGTTCTGTATTTTTGCTCACATCCACAGCATCAAACATCTTTCCATTTTTCTCCATAAGATAAAATTTTCCACTTTCCAACATTTGATTTGATGCCAGTTTCACTTCCAATGCACGAATAAAATATGCACTGTGTGATGATACGATAACATTAATATTCATTTCCTTTTTCATCAGAACTAAAATCTCAGCCATTTTAATATGCCATTCCGGATGCAAATTCGTTTCCGGTTCATCAATCATAAGCCAGGATCCTGAAGTCAATGATCCATTCTCTACTAATCTTTGTATAATCAATAAAGATTTCATACCTGATGCGACATTGCGTAAATTAATCATTTCGTCTATCTGATCATCATGATATTTTATAACATCGTCATCCTTCATCAGTTTTCCATGCAAAACCACCTTAAATATTTCGTTTAATGTTTTCTTATTCTGTTCAAGCGTATCATATTGCTCGAGGGCTTCAATCTTCGGCTCCTTATATAGATATCTTCTCAAACTATTAAACGACTGCCTGGATCTGGTTCCTAAATCATCCAGCAAATTTCGAGTTTCCATATAAATAATATTACCTGATGGAATTCCATCGCCTTCTACATGCAAACTATTTCCCTCAAATACAATTTTTCGTTCTCGATGACTTCCACTTGAAATCATTGATGCTTTATGGTTTATTAAATTAACCAATGCTCCACTAAACTCACTTCGCAGATCCATCATAGTACGATAGTTCCAATAACTCTGTAGAGGTCGACTCTTAATCTCATCTATTCCATCATAAAGTTCCTTTATAAACGAGTCGGAGCATAGTTTCTTTTTATCTACAGAGCTTCCCACATACTGAAGATACTCCCGAATAACTTTCAAATAAACATCTTTAAAATACAAATATTCAATTCCATCAATACACATATTTGAATTATTTAATTCTTCCAAGAGGTCATAAACCGATCGTTCCAGCCCAACCTTAGGGTTTATTTGATTAAAAAGTTCTTGTTTCTGCATCAATAGCTGAAAAATACTATTCCATCTTTCTGCTTCAATATTTTCTTTCTTTTTTCCAAAAGTTTTCAAAAAAACATCTATTGATTTCAAAATAGTAGACTTTCCGGTATCATTATAACCGGCGATAACGGTAATTCCATTCGCAGTAATGTCAGCCTTGTTCACTTTACATACATTGTTAATATTAAATTCCACAGGTTCCTCCTATCACATATTTCCTACATGATATTATCATTTTAATCACTGTTTTATCCATTTATACAAATATACTACTATTTCATCCATTCGTATACTATTATCTTTGTAAAGAATACTTTCTAACTATAAAACTCCTTATACCACTCCACAAACTTTCGTAACCCGGTCCGCAAATCCGTACTCGGCTTAAATCCAAAATCACGCTCCAACGCCGATGTATCCGCATAAGTAACCGGCACATCGCCCGGCTGCATCGGCACCAACTCCTTATGACTGTCAAAATCATAATCCTCCGGCAAAACGCCCGCCCGGATCAGTTCCTGCTGCAGAATATCCACAAACTCAAGCAAATTCTCCGGATGATTATTTCCAATATTGTATATCGCATACGGTGGAACCGGTAAACCATCTTCTCCCGTCTTCTTTTCCGGTGGAGCCTGCATCACACGCATCACTCCTTCTACAATATCATCAATATAAGTAAAATCACGCATGCAGTTTCCATAATTAAAAATCTGGATCTTTTCATTCTTTTTAAGCTTATTCGTAAATCCGAAATATGCCATATCCGGTCTGCCCGCCGGTCCATATACCGTAAAGAAACGAAGTCCTGTGGATGGAATATTATAAAGTTTACTGTACGCATGTGCCATCAGCTCATTTGATTTCTTAGTCGCAGCATAAAGGGAAACCGGATTGTCCACCTTATCCTCCGTAGAATACGGCACCTTCTTATTAGATCCGTACACGCTAGATGAACTTGCATAAACCAGATGCTGTACTCCGGATTGTCCATTATCATAAGAATGACGGCATGCTTCCAAAATATTGTAAAACCCAATCAGGTTGCTCTCAATATACGCGTCCGGATTGGTGATGGAATAACGTACTCCGGCCTGAGCTGCAAGATTTACAACAATATCCGGCTTATATGTAGCAAATAACTTATCGATACAATTCTTATCTGCTATGTTGCCCTCGATAAAATTCCATTCAGAACCATTCACACCTGCTTTTTCGGCAGCACGTTCAATTTCAGATAATCTCCATTTCTTAATATTCACATCATAATAGGCATTCATATTATCAATACCAATGATATGAATATTTTCATAGTTTTCAAATATCTTCAGGCACAAATTTGAACCAATAAAACCTGCTGCACCTGTAATCAAAATCGTTTTTTTATTCATCATAATCCTTCCAAAATAACAGTTCCACTTAAAATCTCAACTAATTAAAAAATTTTCTCTATTTATCCCTTGTCAAATATGCTAACTGTTTCTTCAATTGATACACAATCGCATCACTAAATCCTGCATATCGTCCTCTCTCATCTACATTTTCAAATTTATCCAATAATTTCTGACATTCATCCTCTGTAAGTTCATCCATCGCCCCTGAAACCCACATAGCTTCTGTTCTTGCTGCATTTAACTGTTCTGTATCCAAGTTTAATAGCTCAATCGTATACCCTGCCCGTTCATTTCCGTCAACAGCTTTAATCTTTCCCCTATCACTGAATTCAAATAACGATTCACAATTTTCTTCCAATGGAGAAACAAATAATTCTTCATTAAATGCATTGTCTTTGCTATGACCACAATTTTCTTCCCGATCATGGTATCCCTGGCAAGACGCTAACAAATTTTCATATTCTAACGATATTGCTCTATATTCATTCCTTTCTTTTGGACGGATATGTTCAATGTGCGAATTTTTAGTGTCAATAGGTTTACAACAATAGCAGCAAATATGCCCTTGCTCCGATATCAAACTATTTTTCAGAAAAATCTTATGAGGTAGATTTTCGACTTCATTTAAATCAGAATACCTCGGCACTCTTCCATTTTTATTTTTAAATTTACTTTTCCACTGCAAAATTTCCTGTGGTTCATCATTTTTGTATATCGTTTTCATGTTATCGTTTCCTATGAATTAGTGTTCTGGCACGAACAACTTCTACATTCATTTCGTCTGTAATTTTTGCCAACTGATCAACAAGTTCTTCTGCCTGATCAAAATTTTCGTTTTCAATGCAATTATAAATTTCATCAATTAACTTTTGGGTTTCCTCATTTAAAATATCTGTATGCATAAAATCACGCATAATGTGATTAATATCCCATCCATTCATAGGATTCTGTTTCCGCACATTTATAGCATTTCCATCTTGATAAATTTCAAATATATTAGCCTCATCTTTGATCTCACTAAGAACTTTAGGCGAATGTGTAGTAACTATAAACTGAATATTCGGAAATGTACGAAACAGAAGAGGCATCATACGTCCCTGCCACGAAGGATGCAGATGTAAATCCACCTCATCAATCAATACGATGCCTTCTCCCTCCAATGGATTTTCTCTACTAGGATTCGCAATTGCCAATTTACGAGCCAAATCCCCCGTCATCGCCAAAACACACTTTTCACCTTCCGATAATTGAGCAATACTTAATTCTGTATGGTGTTTTACAGCGACCATCTGTGCATCTTCATCATCAATTTTAATTTTGATATCAGAAAAATCATTGTCCATAATCTTTAAAATAGCTTCTCGCACCGCGGATAATTGTGCATCCTTAAAAGACTCTTTCTCCACTCTTTTACTGTTCTCATACTCCTGCCGTCCTCGAAACCATTCAAAAAATAACTGAAAATTGATGGTTGGATCAAAAACATCCCTCAAAGCCTCCAATTTTCCAGCTAATTTTATGTCCTTTTTTAAAACCTTATTTCTGCGATCCGATACATAACGATTTACACCATATGACGCATATATTGGCATATTACTTTCATTAAATACTAACTCTCTGGTACTTTCCCTATCGGACTCATCCGTTTCTTCCTCTTCCAAAACCATATATTGTCCCACATACAATCTTCTAAATTGCTCAACTATACGCTTTGCTTCCCCTACCAAATGTATCCTTTTTCCATTTGATTCCGCGCTACGAAAATAAGGGTATATTGTATGGTCTATATTTAACTGCATAGATATACGAGCCGTTTGAGCACCTATTTTTATATCAGAATCTTCAATTTTCACCTTGCCATCACTACCAAGATCTGATTCGGTCAGCATATTTAGTATTCTGAAGAATAGGATACTACATGCCTGCAAAACAGTTGATTTTCCCATGCCATTAATGCCATAAATAACCGCCGATTTACCATCTAAAGCCAATTCTGCCTGCTCTATCCCACGAAAATTCGTCAATTTCAAACTTTGAATTTCCATCTGCTTATCAGCTCCCATATTTGTATCCTTTCATTTTTCTCTCAAAATCATATTTTTAACTATTTACACTACTAATTATATGTGAAAAACAATCTATTATCAATTCCTACATTAATGCTATATCTGACAATTCACATACTGTTCCATAATAACATTATTAGTTTTACTTACTCTGTAAACGGTGCAACCCGAGTACCTTGACAAATTAGATGCCGTTTTCACGGCATGGTTATCTCTTGATTTCTGTTTTTACCGGCTTCCGTATGTGTGAAGGCAGTTCTTGTGACTATGGCAACAGATCCTTAAGAAAGTCCTGATTCTTGTCATCCATATGCTTTGGTATCTCTATTAACAGATAGGCAACGTATTCATACGGTTTTAACCGGTTTGCTTTGACAATTTCTAAATTCGATAAACTAAAATGAAGACAGGTAAAAAAAGCATAAAAAACCACTCAAACACGCGCGTTGGAATATTAAATAAATAAAATAAATGTATTTTTCTTTTCTATCATAATTTATCCCCCTGATATAATTATTAACTGATTTTCAATCACATACAATTTTTCGCATATAAACCCAATAAACGTCATAAACGATTGTCACTAAACTCCATAAACTTGATTATTGTTGTAGTGGTTAACCCCACCTACCTTCGAAGGCTACTGCCGACAGGCAGTTCAACTACAAACCAGTAAAAGGAGTAACCCCCAATGAAAAAAGAGATTAGAAGAAATTCCATTGTATTTGTTAAGAACCCTTTTCCATGTTCTGCCAACACCCACACAATGTTAGGCAATCATTATGCGGTTGTATGTCAGAACAATATCGGGAATACCTATTCCAACAGCATAATTGTCTGCTACATCACTTCTAAAATTAAACGTCTGGATATAAAAGCTAATGTAATTATCAAACATTATGCTGGCCTTAATCACAAATTGGCAATGATTAAATGTGGTCAAATAATGACTCTTGACCATGATGACATTATCGATGTTGTAGATATCTTAAGACCCGAAGATGAAGTTCGTTTTAACCAAGGACTCATGATTTCACTTGCGCTCTCGAATGTAACAGAAATACAATCTAAGCATATGTAAGCATGATCAATATATCTAAGCCCCACCTATAGCTCTATGCTATAGGTGGTTTTCCCCATAAATCTATCTATGTCATTCACAATCCACAACAGTTGTAGAAAATCATACTTTGTACACTCATCTATAAATATCTGAATTTTTTTATTCATATTACGAAATTCAAGCATTTCCTCTATTTTTGTACGATACGCAGTTATTACAGGTAACGCTTTCTCATCCAACTGCAATACTTTCCTTAGTACACCATAACCAGTATAAATGTAACCTTTCTTTACCGATTCAAAAGCAAAATGAAGTGCCGTAATCCAAAAGCCCATGTTCTCTTCTGTCTGTTCAGAACTCTCACAAGCTTTCAACAGCAATAATTGATCCGCATAATATTTATTTTCATTGCAAACTGTATCCATAAGTTTTTGAATCGAATTTATAAGAATTTCTCCCATATTGGGATCAAGCAAAATATTTATAATGGCATTCTTCCAATCTTCATAATACGCTTTTTCTGATTCCATATAGCTATCATCTATTTTTTCCTTCATAACAATCTCAGGAATAACAGATAAACATCTAAAACTGTTCACTCCACTATCATCTAATCCATCAAAAATATGTTTTCCAAACATACCTCCGATTGATAAAAATCCCGCTCTAAAAAAACTCATTAACTCAAAGTCTTTAAGAATATTTTCCATAGGCGGAAACAATGCATCGATTAATTGCCTGACGATCTTTTTATCTATCTTTTTTGGAAAATGAAACCTCTTTATATCACCAAAATCACAAGTCACTACAACACCATCTAATACTAACTCGTGTTTCAATAAAAAATTATTCTGCACTAAAGTTACAACACAAATAATAGGAAAAGCCAAACTCTCTATAGCAAATACAAACGCTACTGCCAATAACAACATATACAATCTAGGTATATCAATCAATGCTGTTTGATTATAGTTTGCATTTCACATATGATCCTACTTGATTAAAATTTTCCGCTTATAGTTGTGCCAATGCTATTCCTTTGTACTGCCCAACTCACTACTATTAATAGAAACCAGTCCACAATCTTGCGTATGCACAAATTCCGTAAAAGAGGCTCAATCATCCACATTCATTTTCAAAGGATACGAAAACTTTGCTTTTGAAAGCAAGGCATATAATATTGGGACACGCTCCGACAATAACCATAAGTTTCTATTTTTCCTATTTTCACATTTATTATTTGGCATAATATAAATTATTTATAATTTCTCCCTTATATGATCATTACAAGCAGATTTATAAACTCATGTTCAATATAATTTGCATGATAAACTTTTCATTATACAAATTTCTGCAAACAGAATCACTAAATATATGTAATTCGTTCCACAAAAAGCATTCTCTTTTTGTGCAGGATTACCACCTATTCGGTGGAGCCCCTTGACCAAGTACACTGATCAGACCCGCAAGTCTAATGTTGCTTTTTCATAAGTACATAACCTTCAAACAACTCAAAATCTTCTTTTGTCGTAATTTTAATATTTGTTTGATCTCCGTACGCAAGATTAAGCTTATCACCAAGTGCATACATAAGACTTGTTGTATGCGGTTCAATTACATCTAAAAGTTTTCTTTCTTTTGCTCTTTTATATATGTCCAATAGATATGCATACTCAAACCCATAAGGACAAGCAATTTGTGTGAGTTTATCCCTGTCAACCCAATTATCACTAGTTTCACCATCCATCGTGCCTATAAGCTGATAGCAAGGAGTAGCAGTTACCGCTGATCCTTTTTTTTTCATTACTCTAATAACATCTGAAACTATTTTCTCAGATGTAAACGGAGCAGCACCATATTGAATAAGCACATAATCATCTAATTTCATTTTATCCCTAAGGTTATTCACCCCGCTTATAACAGAATCTTGAAATGTTTCTCCGCCATCTGCTATCCATCTAACTTTATTATACTTGTATTTTTCAATCATTTCATCCAAATAATCTTTCCACAACTTATGACACACAACTTCAATGGCATCAACTTCTGGATGTTTCTCAAAAATTTCAATTGTATATGCTAAAACCGGTTTCCCAAAAACCTCTACAAATTGCTTAGGCCTTTCTGCTCCAACACGTGAGCCAATCCCACCGGCAAGAATAATTGCTGTTATCATCATTTATTCCTCTGATTTCTCATAGTTTTCAAGTGCACTATCGATATATCTTACAAAGTTTCTATAAGCTGGCAAGAAAAAGAATCCATCATCATCACCTACAGATCCTTTATACAAGCCCCATCCAAACCAATAGAATGCACAAATTGCAATAAATGCATAATAATATCTGTGTTCATCTTCATTAAGTTCATGGCCAAGATATGCCCTTAAATATCTTTCAACCTGTTCATTAGTCCAATCATAACGACAAAGAATACAAGAAATATCATTTGCTCCATAATTAATTCCAGCATACTCCCAGTCAATTAAAAATATCTCGCCTACATTATCAATCAAATAATTAGGAGGATATGTATCATTATGGCACAATACTTTTTTAAACCCTAGTCGTGCTGCATCTTCCTTAACATATTTATAAAGTCGTTCCGCTTTTTCGATTTCTATAGCAAACTCTGCAAGAAGATTCCCCTTAGTTGCAGAAGCAATTCTCATAAGCTTCTTTCCTTCTTCAATATCATCAAATTCTTTCACGGCAAAATCGTCTTCTATACCATACTTCTTTGCAAAAGCAGTAATGGACTTGTCATCAATCGGAACACGATGGAGCTTATGAAGGTATTCCATAGAAATCAAAAGCTGTTGTTCTTCTGTCAAAGCATAACCAGTTCGTTTTTTTTCATAATCACAGTTCTTAGCATCTTTAACATGATAAGATATCTTCCAACCGGAAAGCGACATAGCAATTACAGACTTATCAATACCAATTTCTTTTGCCATCATCTGTGAATATAATTCCGATTGACGATTAATTAGATTACCAGCGGTTCCTCCTGGATGTCTGTATACATACTTTATCCCCTTACAATTGAATGCAAATGAAACATTTGTAAGTCCAGCATTAATGACAGAGATATCATCAATATCATTAGGATTACAATTCAAAACATTGCAAATATTAGTTATAATTTCCGAATCGACATTAGGGAAAAATTCCGAGTCAAAAGAACGAAGTTCATCAATACTCTCAAATTCAAGTATATTATTCGCTTCAAATTCTGTCATATAAAGAGTAAGTTCTTTAATATGTTTAGCATAAAACTCTTCCCAAAACATATTTGCCACACCAAAGTCATTTATTTCTTTTTCCATCAAAGAACGGAAAATCGAACTAAACTTTTCATTCATATAAGCATGACCGACCATTGCTAAAGAATCGCTTCCGCCAACAGTCATACCTGTAATAACATTTGCATCAGAAACTGTAACAGCAAATTCGCGAAATTTACCCACTTGATAAGAGCAAGCTCTATAAGAAAAGTTACTCGGATGATCATTCAAAAATGGATTTAGTATAAAATAGTGATCCGCGCAACAGATATATGTATTCTTGAAATAATCACGTGCTACATAAAGCGAATAAAGATTTCCTTTTTTTCCAAACTGATTATTAACAATCAGTTTTACTCCATATTTCTGTTCCAAATAAAAAAATTTTTCCTTCATATATCCAACTACAACATAGATATCTTCTACCCCCGACTCTTTCAACTGTTCAATCTGTCTCTCAATAAGAATCTCACCTTTTACACAAAATAACCCCTTAGGCTTTTCATATGTAAAGGGTGCAAATCTATTCGATTTTCCTGCCGCTAAGATTATCGCATTTCTTGTCATCTATACTCATCCTCCTCAATGACAAATGCCTTATGTCTTTCTTCCTTAGTTACCTTAGGTATCATATAATCCTCTCCATATAGTTGTATTAATAAGCGATGATACCCAATAGGACACGAAATCTCCATATCTTCAAATTGCAAATTCACACTATTTGAGAAAAGTTCAGTATCAAAGCAGCATCGTTCATACCCAAAATAGGAAGTAGGAACACACACATAAATTGATGATTTTGAGTTATTTGCATATAAATCAGCTATCTCGCGCACTTTCTTTGACAAGTATTTTCTTGACTTCAAATGATATTTGATGTATTTCACTTTTTCTTTTAAGCTCAGTTTCAGCCACTTACATTTTAGATTAGAATAAAGCTTCATATGCCTTTTAGTAAATTCAGTCAAATACTCCTCATCTCTCTTGTCCGAATAACCATAATCTAATGGAAATATATCAAAATAAATCCCTGTATGGAAACTTTCTTTTCCTATATTTTCATCCCATTTGAAGGTATTATTAATACAAATTCTCAACATCTCTGGTGAAAGACAACTTGGGTCCGATTTATATGTCTGTAAAAAGTATTTGCTTTTATCAAAATAATTATCAAATACATTTTCAAGCTTACATACATCCTCTCTTTTTATCCACAAATCAATATCATCGTCCCATTCAATAAACTTTTGTTCTCGAACAGCACCTAATAGTGTTCCATACCCTGCAAAGTACTGAATATTCTCACATTTGCATAAATTTATAAACTGACGTAATATCTCAAGTTGCATAACCTGTTCATCTCTAATATCTAATTCTTTATTTTTCTTCATCTTCGCACCTCTATTATTTTAGTCTTAATCAATCCATAATAGTATTTATATTCTGGAGATTTGCAATAAGTCAAAAACATTATTACCCAATAAATAATTGTAACTATTACAGCTTTTAATATAAACTCTTCTAAAATCATTCCTGTATTTACCAACGAAGTAACCCAATTGGAAATTCCCGTACAAAAAAATATCAACAACAAGAATTTCAAATGATAACTATAATACGATAAACATGATATCTTAAAACTATGCTTATATAAAACCTTGATATCAGCTGCTCTTGTAATACATCTTGTAATAACCGTTGCTAACACTATTCCTGATAACCCATAATTAATACCTAATACAAAATCCAGCCCAATATTGAGTACGGCACATACTACCGGAACATATTTCAACTGATGAAACAATCCCATTGCCGTTCTAGTCATATATACCGGATAATGAATACCCCTCAAGCATAATTCCAAAACTAGTAATATGACAGTTATGAATGACATATCATATTCATTTCCCACCCATATATCAACTACAAACATCCTTAGAAGTACAACCATCCCCACAAATAGATATCCGTATAATATTGTATTAGCAAAATAAATACGTTTAAAAACGCTTCGAACCACTTTCTTTTCTGATGTAGCTCCAAGGTTACCAATCGAAGATGTCAGAGAGTAAAATACTTGATTTAATAGACTATTTATCGTTGAAAGAATTAGTGTATAATTTGATATTATGCCTACACTTGCAACTCCAACAAATGTTGATATAAAAATATTGTCTGTTCCATCAAATGCAACTGACGCAATTTTTCCCATAAGTAACCCTTTTATACTCTCTTTTAATTCTTTTTTGTCAGACTCCGGAATACTCTCCTTTACCGGAATATTAATATAAGGATATTCCTTTTCAGCATATCTTGAACAAAAAACATTATTTAGCCAATCACATATAATTTTAAATACCAAATAAGAAATAAAATCATGTGTCATCAACAGAATAATGATCTGTCCAATATTCATTATTACATTAAAAATTTGTGTATATATAGCTACTATATAATTCTTCTGATCCGCTATTAATATAGATTTTTTATAAGCATACAGATACGAAATAATAGTGTCTAACAAAAATAATAAATACAAAACAATAATACTTGTATCTATATTAGGAGCATTAACAATATTATTTAGAAACGGGATTAGACCAAGCCCTATAATTGCCACAACTATTGCTATACCAATGTAAACTTTTTTATAAAATCTAATGTAAACACATAACATGTGTTCGTCATTCATTGCAAGCGGTTTATACATCTTGTATACCAAAGCGCTCCCCATTCCCAAATCAACAAATGATAACATTGTTAAAACATTAGAAAATAAGCCATTTACTCCTAGATACTCGGCACCTAACGTCTTGGTAAATACGGTTCTACAAACAAAACTAACTAATATATACATAATTTGGCACAGCGTTGTAATTGAAACATTTTTTAATGCTTTATTGGCTCTTGAATTTTGCATTTTAAATTTTCATCCTTAAGCATATTCTAAACTTTATTTATAACATATTTTTTGTAACTTTTATTCGGCTTTTTTTAGTACATTTTTGTAGCCGGGAAGTTAATGGGAATTAGCATACACATACTATTCATTCTAACACCTTACCTAGAGAAAACCTGAGACTTCCTTTAATCTTAAATTTGAGTAAATACTAAATATTTTGTTAACATCTCCATTTTTAAAGTTTTTACTTTAATATTCTAGCTGTTATAAGGAATAGGAAGTTTTAATAATTTTCCTATCTCTAAATCAAATGTCTTTGGTTCAAAAGGCATCATGCCAGCACAAGGGCTGAATGTAATTTCAGAAAAATATATCTTCCCATTTACGCAAAAAAAGTCGGTTCTTACAAACGATAATCCCAATTTTTCAGCCAATTTATCACTAACTGCCTTTATTCTTTTAAAATTCGTCGAAATTACACATTCATCATCTAATGGCATATAATCGCTTCTCTTAAAAGATAATTTCTTGCCATTCAAATCAAAAAATGACATTTTTGCTGTAGTATGATTTTCCAACCCTTCTGAAATATACACAAATTTTGCTTTTCCACCAAAGTTAAAAAATTTATAATCTCGCAAGCCTAAACTACCACCTTCTTTATCTTCCAAATATTTCTCTGCAATTATTCTCCTTGGAACATTCTTATATGGCCATTCACGGTGCAGCAAATAGTAATCCCTGTGTAAACTCTTCGCAAGCACTTTTTTAGCTTCGACAACATCAAACGTTGATTTGTCTCTACAAATAACAATACCTCCTGAATCATGTGTCGTTTTTAACACAAATTGCTTTGGCAAAGACGTGAAATCTATTTCATCCGGACTATTCCATACACCTAGCAATGGAACAATATACTCTTGACCAATCAGATTAGATACATACTCTTTTGCGGCAAGCTTATCCACCATAATTGTATACTCAGGTTTTCTATCATATAATTTTAACCATTGTATTTTTTCATTGAAGGTTTTTGGATTAACTAAATTCAATTTTTTTCCCATATTTAATCTATATTCTCTCTGTATATATTTTTCATCGGACCAACAATTAAATAATCCTAGCCTAGATAAATATGAAAATCTTATTTTGGGATTAAATATAAATTTATATGTTATCTTTAACAAATGCAACATTAAATACCATTCTCCTTTCTCTCATATAATCTTTCAAAATTTCAAGTACTATACTTATATTAGTTTAAGTTTTATCCTCCCAAAAATAAATTACATTCTAAAAAGAACATGCTTAATATAAGAGAGCTTAGGGCGTAAATATCTATTATAAATAACAGCGTTTTTCTCTATCAACTCCTGCCAAATAAAATAGCCTTCTTTTTGATTCACATATTCATCAAAGTCAACGATACAACTATGATACTTTTCTAATAAATTAACCAAATCATTATACCCAGATGCCTTGTCAGGTCTAGTCCACTCATGTGGATGAAAAACAGCTGTATAATAACCATCCCCTTTTATCGTAGGACATCCCGTTGTTCTGCAAGGTATACATATTACTCCAAAGCGCCGAATAGGTTTAAGTGAGTATCCGTCTGAGATATATTTAAACCCACAAGCATTAAGCGCCTTTAGTGTAGCATTATCATACGAATGAGATGGCGCAAAAAATATATCGGTTTCTATTCCATGCCTCTTTAATGTTTCTTTCCCATTTCTAATTTTTTTTAATTGTTTTTCGTATGTATGTCCTGCGAACTCTGATTGAAAACCTATGTTGACATTTCCTCTAATATGGCTGTCATATACATGATTATTTCCATGCATTGCAAGAGTATATCCTTTCTGCTGCAAGTCTTTCATCTGCATCCAAAACAATTTATTTTCTTCATCTATTTGTAATTCTGGATCCATACACGAAGGTATAACTCCCAACAAAGCATGTACATCATATTTATCAAGTAATTGAATAGCTCGATAAAACTGGTATTGATTCATTGTAGGGCACATATCATCAAACCTTATTAATATCTTTTTCATCATCCATCCATCCAAATTCATATAATTTTTCTAATTTTCTTACAACATTATCAATATCCCATTCTTCAACACCTGAATAATGAATATCTGTCTCCTTACAATCTAGTGCAATTTCTGCCCACTCCAAAGGATTATCATCTATATTCTTAAATTTAATTAAGTTTGAAATGGCAATTTCTGATGTTACGGTATTTGATACTATACATCTTAATCCAGAAATTTGCGCTTCAATTAATGTAAGCGGTATTCCCTCTGATATAGAAGGAAAAACCATTACATCCATTGAGCGTAACAAATCATGTACATCCGTTCTATTCGATAAAATCATTAAATTATCATAAAAACCATACTCTTTGCTCTTCTCTATTATATTCCGTTTTTCATCCCCTGATCCAACAAGTAAAAGAATTGCCCGATTATTCCGTTCTTTAATTTCCCGAAATACTTTTAACAAATAAGCATGATTTTTTATTGCCGTAAATCGCCCGACATGTCCCACTACAAACGCATCCTTAGCTATACCTAATTCTTTCCTTATTTCTTCTTTTGACTTAGCTTGTTTAAATTTTTTTATATCGATCCCATTTTTAAGAACTGTAATATCATTATTGTATTCATTGCTAAATATGTCACATATTTTTTTTCTCATTTCATCATTAAGAGCTATTATTTTCATTCTATAATGTCTCAGAAGAAACTTCACTGCCAATACATCTTTATTATATCTTTTATTCCAATTTTGCACATCAAAATGTTGAGTATACAGAATACGTACGGAAGTTGGTAAATGAGCAAATTTAATATACCGGTTCAAACACAAATGATTATGTACTACATCTGGTTTTAGTTTTCTCATCTTTTTCTTTAACACAAAATACAATCCAAAATGATTGACTATCCTTGATAATATATCCCTTTTTCCCCATGTTGGAATACTATCGCAAGCATATATAATTGGTATATCCGCATCTTCAAGTATTTTATAATATGGCGAATCCAACCTTTCATAGCATAGAATCACTACTTCAAATTTGTTTTTGTCTAATCTAAGTGCATATTCTTTAACCAAAGCCTCAGCCCCACCCATATTAAGTCCATGTATCAACTGTACTACCCTTATCTTTTTCATGTTTTTCCTCCAAGTGTCACGCACTGAATTAAAGTTCTCCATCTAAAAAAATAAATTGTTTCTCCTATTGATTCAAATTTTTAGAAGCAGTCTATATATGTATTATATTTTATTTCTTATTTATATAACATCAAATTATTTTATATCGTGCATCTACAGTTGTTTCCAATGTGAAATATATGGAATTATATTCTCTTCAGTTCCATGACTTTTCCAAAAAAGAATTGACATAAATATAATAATAACATTTAACATTACATTTCTAGTTCTTTTATCTAACCTTTCCATAATATTCGGGATCAAAATAAATAAGTATGGTGTTGTGTATTTCAACATTCTTGTAAAAATGCTTATTGAAGTTGCTATTATTTGAACGTAAATGCTTGATATTGCTATATCATACTCATATAGTAGCTCATCTCTTTGCGAAATTCTTTGAATAAAAAAATAAATAATCAAAAAAATACCAATATAAAATAGTAACAAACTGTATCCATGTCCTTGATTCAAATCCAAAGTATAATCATTCCTGTGATATAATATCGCTATTACCTTCCCACCAATAGCTACTAAACTCCCTGCTCCTATCAAATAAACAATTTTAATCCATTTTTTTAATTCCGCCACTCTCTTTGAGAGTAATGGATAAATCAACAACATGATTAAAGCTGTCTTATGAAAAAAAGCCGCAAATAACACAACCAAAACAAATTTAAACGTTTTTCTTTCTATCAAATACTTGTAACTCCAAACGGACAAACTAACCGCAAGCGCTTGTCTTAAAATCGTAAAATCAAATCCTATAAACCCTAATGCAATAAAAATAAAATAACTAAGTGCAACATTTTTTGAATATTTCCATATCCAAACACTTATAATTGAAAATGTAATAGCAAACAAAATTGCTCTAAACACCCAAAAATCAGATGTAAACCTGGATATTCCCCAATTCATAAGCCCATATCCTACATCTGAATCATATTTTATAGCATTTAATAAATCCAGATTTTTATAGACATCCCAATAGTTATTTTTGTAATTCAAAGTGTCAACTCCCAATACTTCTGAGCGCAAAACCCCTAACAATAATATATATGGGTATATAATAATTGTGGAAAAAACAGAAGTTGAAATTTTTCTAACTCCAATTGTTACATACTCTAAATTTGTTTCTATCATACATAATATAATTGTTACTAAATAAATAAGTAAATATACTTTCATTTTATCCTACTATACTCTTAATATAATCAATCCACTCATTAAGTACAATATCTGATTGATATTGTCTTGCTCTGTTTTTGCTCGATTGAGAATATTTTTTCTTTTCCTCTTCATTATCTATAAGATATATTATAGCTTTTACCAAACTTTTTTTATCGCCCACCGGGACTAGTAATCCATTCTCTTTGTCCGTAAGAATCATTTTTACACCACCACACGGGCAGTCTGTTGCTATACAAGGGACTCCCACAACCGACGCTTCCAACAACGCGTTAGGCATTCCTTCATAATCAGATGTCATCAAGAATACATCCGCCTCAGCCAATGCTTCTGGTACATTATCCGTCTGTCCTTTTAATATTACTGAATTCTTCAATCCCATGTCTGTAATTTTTTTCTGTATTTCACTCATGCAAGAACCAGTCCCATATATATATAACATGGCATCAGGAAATCTTTTTTTAACTTCACCAAACGCATCAATCAGCAATGGATAATTCTTTTGTTTTTCTAATCTTCCGCATGAAATCATTAAATGTTTTTGTGGATTTCGTTTTACATCATAAAATTCATCTTTTACCGCATTTACAATAATTGTACTTTTACTCTGTAACTTTTGGGGAAACCATTTTTTTGCATCATGCGTTTGAAATACGCATCCATCTGCTAATGGTAGAAGGATTTTCCCCATTAATTTAAACAATTTTCCTCTATACTCTACATTCGGATCATTGCGAACAGAAATGATAACTTTTGTTTTCAACCCCAAGGTTGCCAAAATGGATCTAAAATTCGGTTCTGCCATAAAAGAAATAAGTATATCTGGCTTCTCTTCTTTACATATTTTTCGCAATTTTAAAACACGTAAATAATTCCTCTTAATAAAAGACTGCTTCGCTTCTTTACTTTCCAAATTAAATCTATGAATAGATTTTTCTAATTTATACTCATTTAGCACCGAATATGATGTAACAAAAACGACTTCATAGCCTTCTGTAACACATTGATTGGCTAAATTAGTCATAACCCTTTCAGCCCCATTACGCACAATTGTATTAATATAAAATAATATCTTTCTGTTCAACTAATTTCTCCTTGCAAAATATATTTTTTCAAGAAATCTATCATACACTGACATCTTTCTTTCACTTTGTTTTATTGGGAACTTTATAAAATTATTATTATTTTGTTTTATAAACCTTTCCAACACAAAGAAATCTTGTTCTTTCATTACATTTGGATGATAGCAAAAAGTAATCAAATGAAATGGCAACTTTCTTACTCTCCCAGACTGTTGTGGTACAAATGTCATACCATATTTTTGATAAGTTCTATTCGCTATAGTATCAGAAATAAATCTAATATTACTCTCTTCTTTTAACGCTTTTATTGTATTTTCATCAAAAGTATGCGATGGTGCAAAAAAAACTTGTGGGTCATGTCCATTTTCCCGAAATATTTTTACCCCACTACGAATCTTTTCCTTTTGTTGTTCCAATGATATCCCCGCAAATTCAGATCTCTTATTCACTGGATTAATACCACCCTCATTCGTGCTATATACATGATTATAACCATGAAGTGCTATAATCCACCCCTTATTTTCCCATTTATTTACTTTATTCCAAAACGATGAATCAATTGGATATTCGTCCATCATAGCATCTTGACACTTTGGAATTACACCTACCAATGGTTTAATATTATACTTATCTAACAATACTTCCATTCTATTCCATTTTACAATATCCATTCTTTCTGCCGCATCGTCTAATCGTAATATATATTTACCCATTTATTTCCTCATAAAACTTTGTTAGCCATTCAACAGATTTCTTTATATCAAAACCCGCTTGAATAATTTTATCTATAACATTCTTTCTAGTCAAATCAGTTTCTTTAATTGCGTCAATCCACACCTGTGTTCCTTTGTCAATAGGAAGAAACTTCACCAGTTCTGATATTCCTACCTCTTTTGTAATTTTATCAGAAACCAAACAGGGAAGACCTGATGCCTGTGCTTCAACAACTGTTACAGGAAGCCCTTCCCATTTTGATGGAAACAAGAAAACATCTGCCGCGTTCAATATGTCTGGGATGTCAGTTCTTGCCCCTAACATTTTAACATATGATTTTAAATTTAATTGTTCAATTTGTTTTTCTATTTCCGATGATAACTCTCCATCCCCTACGAGCAATAACATGGAATTCGGTATTTCTTTTATCAGCATTGCAAACACATGCAACAAAAATATATGGTTCTTTGCTTCATGCAACCGCCCTACATGCATGAATACTGTTACATCTTCTTCAATCCTAAGTTGATTTCTTAATATGCTACGTTGTTTTCTATTAAAAAAATATTTTTGTGTATCTATAGCATTTTTAATTGTGAAATACCTATCACTTTGTACAATTTTTTTACCAAATAACCATTCTCCAGCTTTTAGAGAACAACCAAAGAAATAATCTGCTTCATATCTCAATGGATACTGTAATATAATTTTAGCAACCGACTTTATGCCCGAACCATTGGAAGTACTATGACTATGCACAATTGTTTTTATATCATGTTTCTTTGCAATCGGGAAATAAATAGATGCATAACTCCTTACATGAGAATGCAACACATGATATTCTGGATGTGCATCAAAAAAACAATTCCAAGCTTTTTGAACTTGAAAAATATTTTTCCCATTAAATCTCGGCATTACAAAAACTCTTCCGCCAAGTTTTTCAATTTCTTCCTTAAAATATAGCTGATCTGAATGATCTACTATAAAATCAAATTGAATCCTATTCCTGTCAATCTTTCTATATATATTCATAATCATGGTTTGTGAACCACCAATATCTAGTGACCCAATCATATGTATAATTCGCACTACCATTTATTCCTTTACCTGACGCAATTCTATTCTTCCTTTTTGTATATATATTGTTTCCGCCGGAACACTTCCTTTTACGACACTTCCAGCACCAATCACAACTCCATCTCCAATCGAAGATCCTCGAAGAATTATTGAATTCGCTCCTATCCAAACATTGTTTCCTATACTAATCGGTGCGCACTTATACTTCATAGATTTAACGCCTCCATCAACACTATAATCGTGATCGTGATCGTATATCATAACATTAGGGGAAAACTGTACATCATTTCCAATCGTAATATTTTCATGACTTACTATCATACAGCCATGATTCACAGAAACATTATTTCCAATTTTTAATTCTGCACCATTTCTAATTCTTATATGACTGCCACTTCGCTGTCGAAATTGCGAACCTATAGACACTTTTGCCTTCCTGTCAACTGTAATCTCAGCACTTGGAGATATAGCACTTATAAGCGACAATTTTACACTTGTTCCATGGAATAGCTTTATCATGCTCATTTTTAGAATTCCGGTTGGAACTTCAATCATCATTCGGATATACTTATTCATAACTTCCAATCTCTTTCATATATGCATCAACAACAATCTGTCGATCAAACTGTTGCTCTACTTTATATCTTCCTTCGACACCCATGCTTCTTTTTTCATCTTCTGAAAGATGTATAAATTTTTTAATTGCCACTATTAAGGCGTCACTATCCTTCTGCAGGATCATATACCCATTCACACCATCATCTACAACTTCCTTACACCCGGATCTGTCTGTAGTAATAATCGGTCTTCCGGAAGCACATGCCTCCAGCAAAACATTACTTATCCCTTCTGGATAATAGGTCGGATGAACTACACAATGTATATTGGTCAAAAAATCTGACACATTCCGTATCATTCCATGATATATCACAGTTCCATTATTATTCAGTTCTTCAAGTTGCCCCTCATACTCTTTCTCACAAAACCCACAAATGTGAAATTCTGTGTTTGGATATTTTTCTTTTATTTTCTTAGCAGCCTCAAGATATTGATCAATTCCCTTTTCCTTCATAATACGTGAAATAAAAGCAAAACGTATTATCTTATCATCTTCTGGATATTTTAATAAAGGAAATCTCTTCAAATTTACTCCTGAGCCTGGCAATAGTGCATGTTTTCCTATTGCAATCCCATTATCAACAAAAAATTTTCTGTTTTCTTCATTTTGAAAAAATACTCTTTGCACCTTTCGAAATGCCAACTTATACAACTGAATCAAGATCTTTTGTTTTAATCCTGCATTTTCAACAGCAGTTCCTAATCCTGTTATGTTTGCTACAAATGAAATATTTTTTCTTTGTGCGGCTATTGCACCATATATATTAGGCTTGATAGTATATCCTAATATAATATCTGGTTGAATCACTTTGATCAACTTGCAATAATCATTCAATAATTTTGTTTCCTTTAATGGATTCATTCCATGACGATCAATAACAATTTCATAATAATGACAACCTAATTTAATGAGATCGTCTATCCGTTCGCCATACGGCGATGATATATAGACATCATAACCTTCTTCAATAAGTTTTTCTACTAATTCCAAGCGAAAATTGTAAATTACGACATCATGATTAACTAAAAATAAAACTTTCTTCTTCATACTACTATGAATTCATCTCCATAACGCTCTGTTTCATACTTATATTTTGATATTTAATCCCATTATAGTTAGATACAGCGAACATATAACAATTATTTCCAAATGCCTTATTAACAAGCCCACCTATTTTGCACGTCATCTTACTACCAATCTTGACCGCTGGCGCAAGACATTTTAACTCTACTATCTTTTTTCCACTTGCCTTTGCAATCTCTTTTACCATGTCTGACGTTTTTGTCCACTCTCCATTTTGAGGCAACAATACAACCGAATTTCTATGATATGGTTTAAGCAACATGATCTTACATAAGAACTCGCACAAATTCTCGATATAAAGCATGCTTCTCTCATTATCTACATCTGGGAATATCGGTAATTTCTTTGCAAGTTTAGCTAAAGTACGATAGTTTCCTTTGCTGTCTTTTCCATAGATCATCGGCGGACGTAAAACAATGACTTTATAAGTATCATCCGCTAATTCTCGAACTGCCACATCAGCCTGCAGCTTACTATCACCATAAAAGTTTGCCGGCTGTGGAACTGTTGTAGCATTAATCACTTTTTTCTCTCCATATGGTGCAGATTCTCCATAAACAATCATAGAAGACATAAAGATAAATATCTTTACCCCTTCTCGTTTTGCTTTTTCCGCTACTGCAACAGCTAATCCGGTATTTACCTCATAATATTTTCTCTTTGTTTCTTCCGAAACGTTTCCAACATCCGCATGCGCAATGCCAGCCACATGATAGATAATATCATAGTTAGAAAAATCTTTTTCTTTCCATGATTCATCTTTCAAATCCAGTTCTTCAATTTCGAAATTGTCATGATAATGCTTCTGTGCATATTCTATAAACGACTGTCCAATATACGATCCAGCTCCGGTAATCAGCACTTTCTTCTTTGTGTCGAAATCCACCTCTACCGTCTCACCAAATCCAATATTTCCAATCAGTTCTTCGTCTGTTTTTCCTTCTGAATAATTATAACTATTTTTTTTCATTTCTCCGGTTCCACCCTCAACAACACTATCATCATGGGAAACCTTAGAAATGGTTCCTAAGAAACATTTCAGATCAAATAAAAATGACTGTTTCTGCACATATTCGCCGTCCAGTTTCGCTTTTACCGGGATCTCCAGTTCGTCTCTTCCGTTAATCTGTGCCCACCCGGTCAATCCTGGTTTCACATCATTCGCACCATACTTCTCTCTCTCTGCAGTAAGCAGATCCTGATTCCATAATCCCGGTCTCGGTCCGATGATACTCATATTTCCCACAAAAATATCCCAGATCTGCGGTAATTCATCTAAACTATGCGCACGAATAAATTTACCAACCTTGGTTATGTACTGATCCGGATTGTCCAACTGATGTGTTGGCACATCATGAGGGGTAGATACTTTCATGCTTCTGAATTTATGTAATTTGAAATACTCCTTGTTTTTTCCTAACCGTTTCTGAGTGAAAAGTACAGGTCCCGGATCCTCAATTTTAATCGCAAGTGCAATAGCTGCATATACCGGGGACAGAACAAGTAATCCTCCAAACGAAAGACCTACATCTAATGCCCTCTTGGCATATTTACTATATAATGATTCCTTTGTGAAAGCCACACCTGACTCTTCCAAATGTCCTCTGACTCCATCTGCATTTTCAGCATCATTGTCATTTTTTACAAAAACAACCTTCTTGCCTTCAAACGGATTCTGTTCTGCCGGTTCATTCTTGTATGTATAGTCAGCCTTTTTCTTTTTTGCGACAAGCTGCATTCCAACAAATGCAATCCCCGCCGCTCCTGCTAATATTTTAAGGGTCTTACAAAGCTTCTTGTGTGCCATTGCAACTCTCCTTCTGTTCATAACTATGTTATGTTCATTTCCCTAAACCAATTTATTATAGCATATATGTGCATATATATCTACTTTTTTCCGTTTTCATCTATCTTTTTTCATTTTCATGGCTTTTAGTTGACTTTATCGTTTCTTACCGAACAAACGAAAATTTCTTATTTTAAATAGATGCAAAACTATTTATGGGGCGTGATTCAACGAATCACACCCCAGGCTTTTCTCTAGTACCAGAAAATATTCCATCTATATGGATCTCTCATCATCTTGCATATACCAGAAATCATCCCTGCTAAGTTGTGGAAAGTTATATACATCCACTCCATGATGTTCGGGCAAGCTGATCAGTTGCTGGCGAATGGCATTTATTTCAGAGATAGTATCTCTTGCCAATTTGAAACGAAGGCAGTCTATGATCTGTCTAAACTGTCTTTGATAATATTTATTCATTAAAATAGCATTCTTCATGAGCCAGATCATAAAAGGATGATCCAGAGTAATTCCTTTCCGATCGTTCGGCTCTGCACTGCAAAGATATCTCCTACTCTTGTCATTTGCAGCTTTACAGAATCTCATCGGTGGAAAAAGATCTAGTATTTCATCCGATTCATTTTTTTCTTTTTCGAAGAGCAAAATAGATTGCCCTTTTTCATAATTAATTTCCATCTGATTATGTTCTTGTAAGCATAAATCCTGATACAGATTCATCAAAGCCATACCACCATAATTATTGCGTGTATAAACATTAGCTGTATACTTTTTTGACAGGTCAGCTTCTTTCAAGAAATCAACTCTTTCATCAAAATAGTCCTTCATACTACTTTCCATCCATTGTTGCAATGGCAGATTTTCGACCTTTTTCCAGTCCTTTCTCGTAAAATTTATAACAGATCCCATCCATACATATGGTCCTTGCATAAGATTTGGCATCTTATATTTATTTACAACGCCACAAATATACAATCCTACTTCTATCGGAAGTTGTACTATTCTAACACGACTTGCCTGCGTCACCGGCTGCCACTTATCTTCCAAAAAAAATATTCCCATACAGGAATAATTTGGATGATGTATCTCAGTCATCTTTCCCACATAAACACCTTGATATGCACACTTAATCAATTCGTCTCGAAAACCTGATTTCTGCCAGATAATATCTGGGCATCCACATTTTTCAAGTAAAACATTCATTTGTCGACATTGTATGTAATCATGATAGCTTTCCCAAATTTCAAATACACTAATAGATGACTGAAACGGACTCCATGTCTCTCCCAATTGTTCTTCCGACGGACAAGCATCACATTTTTCAAATACGTCTATAAGCGCCTCTACCGCTTTTGTTTCATAGCTCTCTCTTAACGACTTCCAGGAGTAAACATGACTCATACGACTTTCCATACATCTACTATATAACAGCATTTGAAGCGAATTATCTTTTTTTTCGACATATCCTCCAATTTGATATGTTAAATCTTTCACCCGCCAGCAGGGAGTTTTTCTAAATTGCAAAATATATTTTACAAGTACACCAGATACGCCTTGCAACACATCATCCTCCTCCTTTGTATCTAAAGGAATGGTTGTCATTGCAATTTTCGGATACTGCCCACAAACCTCTGGAAACACCTGATCAAACTGCTTTTTCATTTCATCTGTCAGTTCATAAACTTTCTCCCCCTCTACAGCATGAGCTGCGTCCATTATTTCTTCATAGGTTTGCCCAATCCTCTCATTATTATAATACACCGGCATCCGGGAGCCACACAGATATTTTTCCACTGTACTCTTCAAATTTAAAGTTCCTAGTTCCCCCGGATTCAAACGTATCGCAATCGAGGTTCCGGCATTCTTCCGATATCCGTTTCTTTCCTGCTGATAGGAAGCCTCTGTGACAGAATCATCCGGTTTCGGCATTGACTCATTTGAGAAGTGGTTCTGTGATTGATTCAACAACGTATAATATCCACTAAGCCCCGTTACCTGCAATCGCAATCCATAATGTTTGTTCATACTCCTCTCTGTACTTCTTTTAAAACGATACACTTTATTATACCATTTACGAATAGAGCATGCAGTAAAATTAAAGAGAGCAGCCGATCCGACTGCTCCTCATTCTACTTCTAATTATTTGCTTTTTTCACCTGATACGAAGGCACTAACCGTTTCACCACCAGCTTCATCTGTGGATCATCTTCATATGCCGTCTTCTTCAAATCTTTCAAATGTTCAAAAAACTCTTCCCTGTCAAATTCAATCGGTTTTCCGATAAAAATCAGATCATTCTCCGTTTTCTGAAGTCCTTCCTCTTCTTTCAGACACTCTTCAAACATCTTTTCCCCCGGTCGAAGCCCTGTGTACACAATCGGGATATCCACATCCGGTTCAAATCCGGATAACTTGATCAGATTTCTTGCCATATCATCGATCTTTACCGGCTCTCCCATATCCAGCACAAAGATTTCTCCGCCCTTTGCGTAAGCACCTGCCTGTAAGACAAGCGATACTGCTTCCGGAATCGTCATAAAATAACGAATAATATTCTTATCGGTAACGGTAACCGGTCCGCCCTCTGCAATCTGCTTTTTGAAAAGAGGAATCACACTTCCGTTACTTCCCAGTACATTTCCGAAGCGAACCGCTACATAATTGGTTTTCGGAAAACGATGCTGCATTCCCTGAATAATCATCTCACAGATACGTTTGGATGCTCCCATGATATTGGTCGGATTTACGGCTTTATCCGTAGAAATCAATACCATGCGCTCCGTTCCGTTTCTTCCTGCTGCCATAGCCACATTATAAGTACCGAATACATTGTTTTTAATTGCCTCATTCGGACTGTCCTCCATGAGTGGCACATGCTTATGTGCAGCTGCATGAAAAACAATCGCCGGTTTATAATCCGAAAATACGGTATCCACACGATGGGTATTTCTCACAGATCCAATCAGCACAACCAGATTCAGATTCGGAAATTTCTTTCTTAACTCCTGTTGAAGGTCATACGTGGTATTTTCATAAATATCAAATATCACCAGCTGCGAAGGATGATGCGCCGCGATCTGGCGGCAGAGTTCACTTCCGATGGAACCACCGCCACCGGTTACAAGTACAACCTTTCCAGCAATGTATCCCATGACCTCATCCAGATTTGTCTTCACCGGCTCCCGTCCCAGTAAATCTTCGATTTCCACCTCACGGAAATTTGAGACGCTTACCTCGTCATTCACAATCTGCGCCATACTAGGCAGAATTTTAATTTTACATCCCGTGTTTTTACACAATTCCAGAATCTTTTTCTTTCGATCTCCCGGCAAATTCGGGATAGCAATAAAAATTTCCTGCACTTCGTATTTTTCTGCTGCCCATGGAATCTTGCTGTCATTTCCCACAATCGGAGCTCCCAGAATGGTGCTTCCTATCTTATTCTTGTCTGCATCGATCACACATACTACACGATTGCGGATCAGCGGACTATTCTCCATATTTTTTATCAGGAAATTTGCACTGTCTCCTGCTCCAATCACCATAGTAGCAATGGCATGTCTGGATGCATCTCCCAGATAACTGTGTCGTATGATACGCAGTCCCCGGTATACAAAGCGGCTTCCGGACACCAGTGCCAGCAAAAAGAAAAAATACAAAATATAATAAGAACGCGGCATGTTCCATTGGAACATATGCATCCCCAGACTCTGTATTGCAGCACTGAGCAGACACGCAATCACTACATTTAATAGTTCCTGTACGCTCGCATATTCCCACAGACTATTATACAGATGCATAATAAAAAATATCACAATGGTTACAATCATATTTACCCAGAAATATTGCAATGCTGTCTCTAAAAAAGGAATTCCCTGCTCACTCTTTAAACTGAAATCAAAACGTGTCCAGATAGAAAGAATTTCCGCCAGAAAGATTGCCAATATATCGTAAATTACCAACAATACGATTCGTATATATTTTGCCGTTTCTCCCCCAAACCGGTTTTTCATTTGTTGCATGTCAAAATTACTCCCTATAATCTTCTCATTTTCATGACTTGACTGATTTTCTCTGTTTTCTTGACTGTTTCTTTCCGGACTGCTTCTTTGCAGAAGTTTCTGTTGTCACTGCTTTTTCCGTTTTAAGGTCGTTCTGTTCCACGACAACATCATTTTTCTCAGAAACCGGTTCCTTTGCGAAAAGATTTTCTTTCTTAACCAGCATCCGGTTCACCGCAAGTCCCAGGCCAAGCATACCCCAGAATACCGGAGCGGTACAAACATTAGAATCGTTTACAATCCCCGCAAACATATACACCAGCACTGCCGCAAATAATCCAAATCCAATCCAGCTGATACTCTCGTGTAGATCGACTCTGCGGTAAATGCGTACCGACTGTACCAGATACCAAAACAAAAATACCAGAAGTGCCAGAGTACCGAGTAATCCGGTTTCTACCCACTGCTGCAGATACCAGCTATGGGCTTTTACGTCATAGCTGTTTGCGCCGTAGACATAGTTCTGACTGATATAATCATTCTGTGACACTTCAAACATATAGGTATTTGCCCCACTCCCCATAAAAGCATGCTTTCCAAGAAGCGGAATCGTTTTATTCCAGATATGTCCTCGATTGCTCATTGCATCATCCAAAAATACCTTTGAAACCTTCGGATTCTCAAACTTCACTAATTTTCCTGCTGGATTCAGATACTCATATCCATTCTCATCGGTATTTATGAAGTTCCACTGCACACCATCAATCGTTGCACAAATTCCGGGCAGGTTATCTCCAAAAGATACCGGTTGCAGCTGTACCCCAGAAAAACGGCTGTCATCCATCGTTGTCACCTGGTTATCTGCATCCACTATCGTCTGACTTAACTCATTTCCATCCGAATCTTTGCAACTGATCTGTGTTGTTCCATCCTCTCCCACGGTATAAGAAACACTCAGTTTATTCCCGTGAATGTCAAGCACAACATCATCCGTATTGGTTTCTACTCCATTCAGAGCCCATCTGTCACTCATCCGGTATGTACCAACAATTGTATTTTTTATATTTTCACCTGCTGAGGTGGTATTTCCAAGTACGATTGCTGCTATAATCCCAATTACCACTACAACAGCACCCACAACAAACAGTTTTTTCTTCCGGCTCAAAAGCACAAGTATAAGTACCACTGCTGCCAATGCAAGAGCCATCCATCCACTCGCACTGCCGCTTCCTTTCAAGCAGATGGCACAGCATACTACCGCTACTGCCAGCACTATCCGATGCCATATCTTTTTTGACGCAATAAACAGGCATACCGCCAGCACAATGAGCATACCAAAATAAAACGATAAAAAGTTCGGATTGTATAATGTCGTATAAGAAGTTTTCGGTACAAAATTAAACGTCAGCTCTTTTAAATTCTTCCACCATCCAGGATTTGTGATCAAATGTTTTCCAAAATTTGACTGAAAGAAGTCCAGTCCAAAATACTGAAATACGCCGATCACTGTAACAATAGCCATGCCAATGCCCGAAATTTTCAAAATGAATTCCACATGTTTTTCTTCATTCACAAAATTATACACATAATAACACAGCAGCATATACGCAAAAACTACCCACACAGACTCAAAAAGTTCATAAGTTCCGCCGGATACCCAATGCTTATGCTTTGAAAAAAGTGCTGACATCAGAACAAAAAGTCCGTATACCATCAGAAAATAAAAAGAATTTTCAAACTGCAGGGTCTCTTTCTTCACATAATGCCGATACAACAGAATTGCAGCCATCAACACTCCAATGATTACAATCGCAATCATCTTCCATGCAAAAAAGAAATCTGTCTGTGTATCTGAATTGGCCGGAAACCAGTCAAACTGCGACAGATTTGAATTATAGGAATACATATGTACAAGCAATGGCACAAACCCCATCATCAAAATGACGGGAATCATCAGCTTATTCGTCTTTTTTAAATTTCGATATCCATTCTCACTCAAAGTTTTCTCTCCTTAGTAAACAATTTTTCTAGAATATAATACCTCTAAACCTTCGTTTTTTCAACACGTAAAATATATATAATAAGTAAAAACTCTTTTTTGTTACTTGTGTGATACTTAAAAATTTTACAAATAAATGTGTATGATTGACACGATAATATAAATTTTTACACATGAAAGGAAGAAAAATGAGATTACCAAACGGATACGGCGGAGTCGTAAAACTCTCCGGCAACAGAAGAAGACCCTACGCAGCACGCATCACTACGGGCTGGCACATCAATGACATCACGGGAAAGCGCATCCAGCACTATCAGATTCTGGGTTACGCTCCTACCCGGTCGGAAGCTCTGCAGATTCTGGCACGTTACAATAATTATCCCATTGATGGGGAAACTCTGAGATTAACCTTCCGGGAAATTTATCTCCGATGGTCCGAAGAAAAGTTTCCTACCATTTCCCACTCCAACATCAAAGGCTATCGGGCGGCCTTTGCCACTTGTGAAAACATTGCTGATATGCCATTTCACAATTTGAGACTCAATGATTTACAGCAGGTGATTGATCACTGTGGCAAAAACTATCCTACCCTGAAAAAAATCCGTGTTCTTTTTAACCAGCTCTATTCTTATGCCATGAAACACGAAATTGTCTCAAAAGATTATTCTGCCTATGTAAATATTTCGAAATACAAAGACCGGAATCCTAATAAAAACATACGAAGCTGTTTTTCCACTTCTGAAATTGCTCTCCTGTGGAAACACAAAAACGATCCCTATTTCCAGACAGTCCTCATGCTGATATACAATGGGGTCCGTGTCTCAGAGCTTTTGGATCTGAAAAAAGAAAATGTTCATCTGTCCGAACAATATTTTGATGTCATTGACAGCAAAACCGAAAACGGCATTCGGAAAGTTCCGATTGCTGACAAAGTACTCCCCTTTTACCAGCGCTGGCTTCATGACTGTTCCGATTGTGAATATCTCATCCATACCCTGGACAGCCAGCATTTTACCTATTATATGTATTACCACAATGTTTTCCAACCCCTAATGTTTCGTCTGCACATCGATCATACACCTCACTGCTGCCGGCACACCACGATTTCCCTGCTCGCCGAAGCACATGTCGATCAGACGACCATCAAAAAAATTGTCGGTCATTCCGGCGCTATGTCCCTGACGGAACGGATTTACACGCATCTGGATGTGCCTGCGCTGGTCGAAGCCATTAATCAGATTTAATCGCTTCTTGTATGTTGCTTGCGTGTTACTTGTAGAAGTGATTTTGCTTCCATTCATTTTCACAAACCCGGTATTTCCAACACTTCCGCGGAAAATACCATGCGTATTTCCGGTTAAGGTAACTTACAAGACTTCTACAAAGAAGAATGCTAAGGCAAAGACAAAGAAACTTACTTACACACTGAAAGTTGCTAAGGTAGGCGTTGCTTTATCTGGAGATTCAGTAGTAGCAATTGGAAGCACAACTAAGTTAACAAATACTAAGAAAAATTCTTCAAGAGCTAAGATTACTTACACATCAAGCGATGATTCTATCGCAACAGTAGCAGCTGACGGTACAGTAACTGGTGTTAAGGCTGGTAAGGCAACAATCACAGCTAAGATTACCGTTGGTAAGGATTCAGCTGAAACTACTAAGGATGTAGAAGTAAAGAAATTTATCCTTAACAGTGTAACACAGTCAAAACTTAGAGAGCTTACTGTAGATGTTGCGGGAGATACAAAAGCTCTTAAGGCAACTGATTTTACAGTAGTAAATCCTAAGACAAATGTTAAGTACCCGGTATCAAAGATTGCTGTTGATTCCAAGAACACAACAAAAGTTACCCTGACTATGTTCGCTGACCTCAGCGATGCTGCTGATTATGATGTAACACTTGATGGTATTACAAAGTCTTTCAAGGCTACTGATGGAAAGGTTGCATCTATTTCAGTTGATCCACTGACAATTCCATATGCTACAGAAAAGGAAATCAAATTAGTTTCCAAGGATGCTAATGGTGTAATTGTCAAAGAACTTCCTTACGGAAAGGCTGATTCTTCTTATACATTTACCATCAATACAAATGGAAATGGTTACACAAGTGGAAGCAACCTTTATCTGAACAAGGCTGGAGATACTGCAGTTGCAGAAATCTCATACAAGTCTGGAAAATATGACAAAGATGGTAAGCCAGTTGATAATATCGCTGCACAGAAAGTAACCATTACAGCAGTAGATCAGTCTGCAGTCAGCGAATTTGCTGTAAAGATTGATAAAGCAGGTAAGTCATTTGACAAGGCTAAGGATTCAAACAAGATTGCTGTAGAAGATACAACTCGTACAACAGCATACTTTAAGATTAAGGATGCCGATGGAAAAGAAGTTTCTGATTCTGTATATAACAAATATACTGTAGAGTCTTCTGATAAGAGTGTACTGATGCTTAATAGCAATACAATCACAGTAGATAGCAATAAAACTAGATCCGTAGTTTTGAAAGGTGTTAAAGCTGGTACTGCATATCTTTTATTTAAAGACAGAGATAACAAGATTGTTGGATCTGTAGCTATCGATGTTGTTGCTAAGAGAGAAGTTGCTTCTATCACATTAGATAAGAACTACCTTACAATCTCTAATACAGCAAACACAGAAAGAACAGTTAAAGCAACATTAAAGGATCAGTATGGTGATGACTGGACATTAACATCAGGTACTGACTATATCAAGCCTGAGTATAAAGATTCCTCAAACGGCGAGAAACTTACTAATATTAGTGCAGCTGGTAACAAAGTAACTGTTGATGTTGCTGGTGCTAAGATTGGTACTTATAATTACTACATCCAGTATTGGAAAGATGGTAAAAATCCAGTATCCCAGGTACTTACCATTGTTGTTTCAGAGCCAACGGATAAAGCTGACAGTTCTAAAATTGACAGCTACCGAGTAAGCTTTGATAATGAAACTGTAGATACTACTGTTAAAGAAGGAAATCTTGATAAGACTTCAGATCAAGCTGACATTAAAGCTAGCCTGATTGGTGTTGCTGGCGGCGTTGATAAAACAGTTGTAAATTCTGGTGTAATTTACACAGTTAAAAAAGCCGATGGAACAGTTATTTTCGGTTATGAAGGTAACGAAGCTGTTCCTAATCCTAGAACCGCAACAGTAAAGACAAATGCCGCAATTAACATTGATGGTGTTCCTGCTACATCTTCTCTTAGTTCTGTAACTGGTAAGGATTTGAACATTAGTGTAGTTTCAGGTGGTGCCTATAAGACAAAAAGTCTTGGCGCTGGATCTTATACAGTAATTGCAAGATATAACGGAAAGGTATATACTTCTAACTTCGTAATCTCCGATAATCAGGGGAAAGCATCTGTTACTTTCACTCCTGAGTATTCTTCATCAAATGTATTACAGTTTGGTTCTTCTGCAACTGTAAAACAGGCTCTTGAAAAGGCTATTCAGGAAGTAGATTATAATGGTTACAAGATTAATAGTTCTGCATTAGCTAGCAATATTGTCAAAGTTGAAGGAACAATTAACAATATACCTGGTAAGGTAAATGTAGATATTACAAACGATACAATTGCTCGTCAGAATAACTTTACAGTTACAAAACTGGTTGTAAAAGTTCAGGTTCCTGACACAAATGTTTCTACAGATGTTGAGGTAGATTTACCAAATACTGTAATTACTATCCAGTAATTTGAAATCTGATAACAGGAACCTTATACAGATTAGTTTTCTTTAAAGAAAATATTAAACTGTAAACAAAACAACTCCGGGAAACTTAGATTTCTCGGAGTTGTTGTTTTTTATAAACTAAAATACCCCCAGACGAAAACCGTCTGGGGGTTGAATTTTGAACCAGTAATTGGGAGCATCCCAAAGTTTGTGTAAACCTCCAAACTGATGTAAGATAAAATTAC
>OGJF01000194.1_pt1 | contig 33125 bp, 29 predicted proteins | sample 1572001 | NCBI WGS metagenome assembly OGJF01 (sample SAMEA2582113, study PRJEB24529) | metagenome | biome: Human gut stool | place: China | collected 2011
CGAATTGCGGGAGCAAGGCGGAACGGGAAAGAGGTCTGCCGCGCACACTTTGTACGGACGGTGACGTTCAGGCGGCTTTGCCCCCTGAAAGAGCTGTCTGACGGTCAAAGTGAATACTCTGTCTTCAGACAGGGGAGCTTCAACGGATCACACGACACTGGGAAGGCAGCTATGACTGTGGATTCTTCCTGCGGCACGGCCGCGGAAAAGGAAAGGGGCGAGGAAAGGTCGCCCGATCGCTGGATGGTGGTTCTTCTGAACGACGACTACACGCCCTTTGACTGGGTGATCGACGTACTCATCCGCATTTTCGAGCGCACGCCGGGCGACGCCATGGCGGTCACGCGGAGCGTGCATCAGCAGGGCAGGGGCATCGCAGGCGTCTATCCGCGCGTCAAGGCCCTTCGCCTTGTCGCCAAATGCATGAGCGAGGCCCGCAGAGACGGCTATCCCTTCACCTGCATTGCCGTGCCCCCCGAGGGCGGCGGCCTTTCCCTCTGACTGTCCGGAGCTGCTTATGACGGAATATCGTTTTCAGGACGCCGTGGAGGAGATCGTCAGATCCACGCTCTTCTGCGCGCAGGAAGCCAGCGATGACTGGGTTCCGCTTCTTTTCCTTGCCTTCCTGTGCAGGCATCAGGCTACGCTGGACGCGCTCTCGCAGGCCGGGTTTGATGTCGAGCGCTTTGAGCAGGCCAATCAGGCGTGGCTCTCCAAGGCTGAAGACGTCTGTCGCAAGGTGGAGTCGTGCGAGGCCATGACGCTTGCGGACCTGCCGGAATTCGATGCAATCGAGGATGCCGGCGTCGTTTCGTGGCTTGCCAATGCAGGCATCCACGTGATGAGCGCGGGGCGCCGCGATCGCGTCGTCGACGTCTATGACATTCTCATCGCCATCAAGACGGTGATGTCGGCAGGGTCCGTCATTTCCCAGGCTTGGGATCAGGCGGGGGTTACGCTTGCCGAGCTTCGCAGGCGTGATGCCGTGCTTCACGGTCCTCAGGGCTTCTATACGCTGACGCCGCCTGCGACCACAGGCTTCATGGCGGATTTTCTCGATGACTTCTTGTTTGGAGGTCCCGACGAGGAGGCCAGGAATGAAGAGGTGGAAGAGGGGGAAGAAGGAGAGGGCGCAGCGACGGCCGGGACGGAGTCTTGGGGCGAGGTCGTTGCCGACGGACGCGGCGGGAAGGTCGTGCGCATCAATCTCCATGACGGTGACGAGGTTCCGGAGGCTTTTAAGAAGATGATCTTCCGTCTAGCCGACCGGGTTGCCGGGAGCGATTCTGGAGACGAGCCTGAGAATCAGGCTGAGGCGGTGGAGACGGACAAGCCCCGGGCGAAGGGCCTGAGCCGAGAGGAAAAGTACCTGCAGGGGTGCACGCGCGATTTGAGCGCGGCAGCGGCAGGAGGGGAGCTTGATCCTCTCATCGGACGCGACGCCGAGGTGCTGCGCATCTGCGAAATCCTCTGTTGCAGGCGCAAGAACAAGCCGCTGATCCTCGGTGAGACGGGCGCGGGCAAGACGGCGCTGGTCGAAGGGCTTGCGCTTCGCATCCATGAGGGCCGCGTGCCTGCGGCGCTCAGGGGGCTCCGCATCTTTGCGCTCAACGCCTCCTCCATGTCGAGCCGCTACAAGGGCGCATTCGCCGAAAAGCTTTCGGAAATCGTCTCCGTCATCAAGAAGGTGCCGGGAGCCGTGCTCTTCATCGACAACCTGCATATGCTGATCAACGGCACCGACGGCAACTCGCAGGAGGAGTACAACGCGCTCGGTCATCTGGCGGGCGACGATTCGCTGCGCCTCATCACGACGTCCACTTTCCGCGCCTGGCGCCAGACCTTCAGCAAGGACGATCTGCTCACGCGTCGTCTGCAGACGGTGGAGCTCGCGCCTGTCTCCAGAGATGAGGCTCTGCGCATCGTGACGGGCGTGCTTCCGAAGTTCGAGCAGTACCACGGCGTGTATTACGCGCCCGAGGTTGCAGAAAGGGCCGTGGCGCTGGCCGATCGCTGGATTACGGACAGGCCCTTCCCCGACAAGGCGCTCGATCTGGTGGATGAGCTTGGCGGCGCAGCCCGCATGAACAGGGAGGCGGGGAATGAGACGCCTATCGAGGTCGGCGTGCAGAAGCTCCCCGAGCTCGTCGCGCGCATGGCCCGCATTCCGGCCGAGCAGATTTCCGAGAGCGAGCACGGTGAGCTCGCCGCGCTCGACAAGGTCATTCGAAGCGCCGTGTTCGGTCAGGACGAGGCGATCGACAGAATCGTTTCGGCGATCCGCGTCTCCCGTTCGGGGCTCGGCAATCCCGAGCGCCCCGTGGGCTCCTTCCTCTTCACGGGGCCGACGGGCGTCGGCAAGACCGAGGTGGCCCGCAGGCTTGCGGGAGCGCTCGGCGTACAGCTTCTTCGTTTCGACATGTCCGAGTACGCGGAATCGCATACGATCAGCCGTCTCATCGGCTCGCCTCCAGGCTATGTCGGACACGGCGAGGGCGGGCTTCTCACCGAGCAGGTGACGAAGCATCCCTACAGCGTCGTGCTGCTCGATGAAATGGAAAAGGCGCACCCGTCGCTCTTCAACCTGATGCTGCAGGTCATGGACCACGGCAAGCTCACCGACGCCTCCGGCCGCGAGGCGGATTTCCGAAACGTGGTGCTCATCATGACCAGCAATGTGGGCGCCCGAGAGATGGAGCGCAACACCATCGGGTTCGGCGGAAGCAGGACGGGAGATGACGGCGCGGCCATCAGGATGGCCTTCACGCCCGAGTTCCGCAATCGACTCGACGCCGTGGTGCGCTTCGCGCCGCTTTCGGTGGATTCCATTGCGTCCGTCGTGGACAAATTCCTTGCCGAGCTTTCCGATCAGCTCAGAGCCAGAGGTGTCGAGCCCGTCTATTCGGAGGACTTCCGCGCCTGGCTGGCCAGAAACGGTTACGACCCGCACATGGGGGCGCGTCCGATGCGCCGCCTGATTGCCGACAAGGTCCGCCGTCCGCTGGCCGAAGAGCTGCTGTTCGGCCGCCTGGCGGGTGGTGGAAAGGTCGTCTTCGACATCCGAACCGATGCGGGCGGTGAGGAAGTGGTGTTTGAAATCCCTGCTGCCGACTACAATGACCAGAAGCCGTCCCGTTTGTCGGAGGACGGTCCTGAAGGAGAAGCCTGATGACTGAAATCAACGAGCTCTGCCGCGACATTCAGATGAAGCTTCCGGACGAGATCTGGATGCTGGATTCGCTCGAGCGCTACCGCCGCGGCGCCGTCCATACCGATGACTTTGCCAGAATGGACGGTCGCACCTATCTTTTCGGCGTGGTTGAGGTTCCGCTCGCCTACGAAGACGATGCGAGCTTCACATGGGGCTGCTGGATTGAGGTCGACCGTTCTCTGCACGACGCATATCTCGAGGCTTTCCAGAGTCCTGCCGCTGACCGCCTGACGGGCGATGGGAGGCTTGCCAACGACATCCCGGGGTATGAGGATGCTGCAGGCGCCCGCGTTGAAGTGATGTTCTCGTCCGAACGCCGCCCTGTCTTTGTCGTGGACGCGGGCAACTCTCTCGGGCGGGACCAGAGGAGCGGTCTTTCGCTTGAGGATCATCAGGCGCTCGACGACATCCTTTTCGGCGACGATGAGGATGAGGACGACGAACAGGACTGGAACGAGCGCGACTGACGTTTGTTTGAGATCACTGAAATGAAAGAGGCTTCCGTGTGGAAGCCTGTTTCATCTGGAGAGAGGTCAGCCCCTGCCCGTGGATCCGAAGCCGCCTTCGCCGCGTTCGCTTTCGTCGAACTCATCGACCACGCGGAAGTCCGCCTGCATGACGGGCACGATCATGAGCTGAGCGAGGCGTTCGAAGGGTTCGAGCGTGAAGGGTGCCTGACCGCGGTTCCAGGTCGAGATCATCAGCTCGCCCTGATAGTCGCTGTCGATGAGACCAACGAGATTGCCGAGCACGATGCCTTTTTTGTGACCGAGCCCCGAGCGTGGGAGGATCAGGGCGGCATAGCCGGGATCTCCGATGTGGATGGCGAGGCCTGTGCGCACCAGCACGGTTTCACCGGGATTGATGACGAGAGGCTCGTCAAGAAGGGCACGGAGGTCGAGGCCTGCGCTGCCGGGCGTGGCGTAGGCGGGCATGCGTTCGCGCATGCGTTCGTCGAGGATTTTGACGTCAATCTGCATGGTTCTGAATGAGTGAGGTTTGAGAATTGAGCATGGAGGCGATGCGGCTGACGATTTTCAGTGCAACCTCCCGCTTGGAGGCAGGCCCGAAGGCTTCGGCGCTCTCTGGCGTTACAAGGAGCACGCAGTTGTCGGGGCTGCCGATGGCTGTGCGTGCAAGGTTGCCCACGATCAGGTCCGCGTGTTTTGAGATGCACTTGCCTCTGGCATAGGCCTCGAGGTTTTCAGCCTCGGCGGCAAAGCCGACCTTGAGCTTTACGTCGCTGCGCGTCCCGACAGTTCTGAGAATGTCGGGGTTTTCTTCAAAGCGAAGCTCAGGGGGGCGGCCGTCCGTTTTCTTCATTTTTCCGCTGACGGCGGTGGCGATGCGCCAGTCGGCCACGGCGGCGACGCCGATGAAGACGTCCGCGCCGTTTGCCTTGAGGGCTTCTTCGACGGAGGCGAGCATTTCCGCGGCCGTCGTGACGTCAACACGCTTGACGCCGAAGGGCGTCGGAAGGTGAACGGGACCCGAGACAAGCGTCACGTCGGCGCCCGCATCACGGCAGGCGCGGGCGATTTCGTATCCCTGAAGTCCGGAACTTTTGTTGGTGATGCCCCGAACGTCGTCGATGGGCTCGAAGGTGGGCCCCGCCGTGATGACGACGCGTCTTCCGCTGAGGCTTTTGGGTGCAAGCAGTCCGGGGAGCAGGTCAAGGACTTCCGAAGGCTCAATCATGCGTCCTGCACCGACGTCGCCGCAGGCCTGAAAGCCGCAGGCGGGGCCCGCAAACAGGGCGCCGTCCCTTCGGAGCTGCTCGACGTTGCGCAGATTCGCGGGATTCTCCCACATGAAGCGGTTCATGGCGGGCACGAACAGGACGGGCTGGCGTCTGGCGGCGATCATGGTGGAGACGAGGTCATCTGCGATGCCGTGAGCGGCCTTGGCGATGATGTTCGCCGTAGCGGGCATCACGATGAGGAGGTCGTTCGAGCGGTTGAGCTCGATGTGCGGCATGGAGCCCTGAGGACCCGGCGCCCATTCCGTGAGGGCGACGGGATGGCCCGTCAGCGCCTCGAAAGTGATGGGGCCGACGAAGGCGGCGGCATGCTCCGTCATGGCGACGTGTACGTCGATGCCGGCCTTTTTCAGACCGCGCACGAGTTCGCAGCACTTGTAGGCGGCAATCCCGCCCGTTACGGCCAGCGTGACGCTTCGCAGTGTCGTCATGAGAATCTCCATAAGAAAAGGCGCGGCCTTCACGGAGGGTGAAGGCCGCGGCCGTTCATTTTAGCGGAAGCGACAGGGAGCAATCAGTCATTGCTTGCGACGCAGGAAGCTGAAGATGCCGGGACGATCCTTCGTTTCGCCTGCTGCCTTCTCTTCCGTCGGCACGGCGGTTTCGGCTCCCGATCCTTCGGAGAGGGAAACGGATTCGACTGCTTCGGCGGAGGGAGCGGAAGAGGCTTGAAGCTCAATGGAGGCATCGGAGGGTGCTGCGGGCGCAACGCCTGTAGTCTCGGACTGGGGTACGGAGACGGAAGACTGTTCGGGAGCGGCGGTTTCATCCCTGTCCTTGTCTTCGGTGTTCTCGGTTCGTTCCTCCTCACGGGCCGTCGCCTCGGCGAGCTTCGTGTTGATGATGGTGCCGATGGGAGCGTTTTCGGCGAAGGCAGTGTTCACGTCGACGGAGATCTTTTCGGCGGCGCTTTCATAGCTGCTCACGAAGCGAACGCCGTCGATGCCAGGCACGTCGGTCCAGATGCCGGGATCGGGAGCCACGATCGTGATGGGCGTGTCACCCTTGACAGCTCGGGCGGCTTCGGCGATGCGCAGCGAAGTGGTCGAGTTGTCGAGGATCATCAGCATGCCGGCGTTCTTGAGATGCGCAGCGAGCATGGCCTGCGGATCGGCGGGGTTGCCGACGATGACCGTGACGTCGAGCTTGTCGAGTTCGGTGGCGAGGTCATGATCCTGAACGATGGCGACGACGGCCGCGCCTGCCTTGTGAAGCTCGGTGGCGAGCGGCGGCAGCAGGCGGCTCTTGCCCGTGATGACGATCTGGTTGTGAAGCTTTTCGGCGGGCGTTTCGTTGGAGACGCGTTCGAAGGGTGCTTCACGCAGCGCGGCGGCGCGCGCCCAGGCCCAACGGGAGGTCAACTCCCTGCCGATGGCGGGGATGAAGCTGAAGACGACGGGGTTGAGTGCGATCGACAGAATGGCGGCGCCCACGATCAGATTGACCGTGTAGTCGGTCGCCAGGCCGAGGCCCTTGGCCTGACCGACGAGAATGAACGAAAATTCGCCGATCTGTGCGAGTGAGGCGGCGACCGTGATGGCCGTGTGCAGCGGGTAGCGCAGCACGTAGACGAGGCCGAAGGCGGCGAGACCCTTGCCGAGCATGATGATGAGCAGCACGGTGAGGACGGAGAGCGGGGCCTCGATGATGATGTGCCAGTCAAAGAGCATGCCCACGCCGACGAAGAAGAGCACGGAGAAGGCGTCCTGGAGCGGGAGCGATTCGGTGGCCGCCCTGTGGGCGAATTTCGACTCGCGCATCACCATGCCTGCGAAGAAGGCGCCGAGGGCGAAGCTCACGTTGAAGATGGCGGAGGCGCCGTAGGCGATGCCAACGGCTGCGGCAAGCACGAAGAGCGTGAAGAGCTCGCGGGAGCCCGTGCGGGCAACCTGAGCCATGATCCACGGGAGGACGCGGCGGCCGACGAGCATCATCACGGCGATGAAGGCGATGACGTTGCCGATCGTGATGGCGATCTGGATCGCAATGTCCTTGCCCGTAATGCCTGGCGCGGCGTCGGAGCCGAGAAGGCCGGCGAGCGGCGGCAGAAGCACGAGGATGAGCACGGTGGCGACGTCCTCGACGACGAGCCAGCCGACGGCGATCTGGCCGTCCATGCTCTGCAGGATTCCTCTCACTTCAAGCGCCTTGAGAAGCACGACCGTCGAGGCGCACGAGAGGCACATGCCGAGCACGAGCGCATCCCCCCAGTGCCAGTCCCAGACGAAGTGCGCGACGAGGCCGCCGAGCAGGGTGGCGATGAACATCTGCAGCACGGCCCCGGGCACGGCGATGCCCTTGACGTTCATCAGGTCTCGAACGGAGAAGTGGAGGCCGACGCCGAACATCAGCAGCATGACGCCGATTTCGGAGAGCTGCTGGGCAAGGGCCGCGTCGGCGAAGACGCCCGGCGTGTACTTGCCCGCGGCAATGCCTGCCAGAAGGTAGCCGACGAGCGGAGGCGCCTTGAAGAGGCGCTCGGCGAGAAAGCCGAAGACGAGCGCCAGACTGAAGGCGATGACGAGTGTTGAAATGAGGGGAAGGGAGTGTTCCATAGGAGGCGTTGACGCGTGTACGGGTGGCGGGGCAGGAACGGGATATTCGAGCCGTGTGATTGTACTTTGGGCGCCGTTTCCATGGGGGGGAAAAAGGTGAAAAAAACTTGTGCGGGATGCGTTTTCGGGAGGGGAAAGGTAAAAGGAAAGGGACTGGAATCCGTTTGGTTTCCAGTCCCTCATTGAGGAGTGGTGATGCCCGAAATGACTTATCTGCGTCCGCTTCTCAGTTCGTCGACGATCAGGAAGAAGGCGCCGCCGCAGATGGCGACGTCAGCGACGTTGAAGGCGGGCCAGTGCCAGCCCTGCCAGTAGAAGTCGAGAAAGTCGACGACGTAGCCGTAGACGGTGCGGTCGATCATGTTCCCGAGCGCACCTGCCGCGATGAGCGTGAGCGAGAGGCTCAGCAGCTTGCGGTGGCTGTTGCGCACGAGAAGCACGATCATCGCGACGATGACGGCGGCGGCGAGGGCCGCGAACGCCCAGCGCTGCCAGCCGCCCGCATCGGCCAGGAACGAAAAGGCCGCGCCCGTGTTGTGCGCCAGGACCAGATTGAATCCCGTGCATACGGGCAGGACCTCGCCGAGCGAGAAGTTCTGCTCGAACCAGATCTTCGTCGCCTGATCAATGCCGAGGACGAAGAGTCCGAGGCAGAGCCAGGCGGCGAACTTCGCGGGGGTCGGGCGGGCGGAGGCGTCCGTCATGAGGGCTTCCTCGGGCCGCCGCATCAGGCGAAGAGGCGCTTTTCACCGGCGCCGAAGAGGTTGGATGCGCAGCGCGGGCAGAGCGTCGGATGCTCGGCATCGCTGCCGATGCCGGCGACGTAGTGCCAGCAGCGCTCGCACTTGCCTTCCTTCGAAGCGGAGACGGCGAAGTGCGTCTCCTCGTCGGCGGACTTCACGAGTTCGACGGCGGAGACGATCATCACGAAGCGGAGCTCGTCGCCGAGGGACGCCAGAGCGTCGTAGACGGCGGGAGCGGCCTCGATGCGGACGACGGCCTGAAGCGAGGAGCCGATCTGGCCTTCGCCGCGGAGCTCTTCGATCTTCTTCTGAAGGTCGGCGCGTACCGTGCGGACGGCGTCCCACTTGGCGAGGAGGCCCTCGGCGCCGGCCACTTCGGGCAGCGGTTCGAAGCGTTCCGTGAAGATCGTTTCGCTTTCGTTGGGCGAGAAGACCTTGAAGGCCTCCTCGGCCGTGAAGGAGAGGACCGGAGCCATCAGGCGCAGGAGCGTCTTCGTGATGTACCAGAGGGCCGTCTGAGCGGAGCGGCGGGCCTCGGAGCCGGGAGCCGTCGTGTAGAGACGGTCCTTGAGCACGTCGAGGTAGAAGCTGCCGAGGTCGGCGGACGCGAACGTCTGGAGCATCGAGACGACGTTGTGGAAGCGGAATTCTCCGTACTCGGCGAGGACTTCCTTCTGGAACCTTTCTGTATAGGCGAGGGCCCAACGGTCGAGCTCGAGCAGGTTCTCGACAGGCACGAGATCCTTCGAAGCATCGAAGTCGGACGTGTTGGCGAGCAGGAAGCGCAACGTGTTGCGCACGCGGCGGTAGCTTTCGACGACGCGCTTGAGAATCGTCTGGCCGAGGCGGAGCTCGCCCGAGTAGTCGGTGGAGGCGACCCAGAGACGGAGGATTTCAGCGCCGAACTTCTCGCTGACTTCCTGCGGACGAACGACGTTGCCCTTGGACTTGGACATCTTCTCGCCCTTTTCGTCCACGACGAAGCCGTGGGTGAGAAGCATCTTGTACGGCGCGCGGCCGTCGATCATCGTGCCCGTGAGGAGCGAGGAGTGGAACCAGCCGCGGTGCTGGTCGGAGCCCTCCAGGTAGAGGTCGGCCGGCCAGGCGAGTTCGTCGGCATGGCTGCCGCGCATCACGGTGTAGTGCGTGACGCCGGAGTCGAACCACACGTCGAGAATGTCGGTGGAGCGGACGTAGTCGGCGGCCTCGTCGGCAGTGAGGAAGTCCTCGGGTTTGGCGGTGGCCCAGGATTCGATGCCCTTTTCCTCGACCATCTTCGCGACCTCTTCCATGATCTCAAGGGTGCGCGGGTGCAGCTCGCCCGTTTCCTTGTGCATGAAGAAGGGGAGCGGAACGCCCCAGTTGCGCTGACGGGAGATGCACCAGTCGGGACGGTTCTCGATCATCGCGTAGAGGCGGTTGATGCCCCAGGTCGGGAAGAACTTCGTGGCCTTGACGCATTCGAGGGCGGCATCGCGAAGGGATCTTTCGCTCGCCTCTGTGTCGAGCACGCCGCGCGTGTCGGCGTTCGGAGCGTCCATGCGGACGAACCACTGGTTCGTGGCGCGGTAGACGAGCGGGGTCTTGTGGCGCCAGCAGTGCATGTAGCTGTGCACGATCGAGCCGTGGGAGAGCAGGTTGCCTGCAACGGCGATCGTCTCGCAGATCTTGTCGGCCGCAGCCCAGATGTTGAGGCCGCCGAAGAGCGGAAGCGACTCGGAGTAGGTGCCGTCGCCCATCACGGGGGTGAGGACCTGGTCGTTCGTCATGCCGTGCTTCTTGCAGGAGATGAAGTCGTCCACGCCGTAGGCGGGAGCGGAGTGCACGATGCCCGTACCGGCCGTCGCGTCGACGTAGTCGGCGAGATAGACGGGCGAGAAGCGGCGGAAGCCCTCGTGGACGTGCCAGAGAGGATGACGGAAGCGCACAAGCTCGAACTTGTCGCCCATGGCGGTAGCGATCTTCTCGCCCTTCATGCCGTAGCGCTCAAGCGCGGCTTCGGCGAGGCCCGTGCCGAGGATGAGAAGGCGGTCGCCCACGTCGTAGAGCCCGTATTCGAGCTCGGGGTTCATGTTCAGGGCCTGGTTGGCGGGAATCGTCCAGGGCGTCGTCGTCCAGATGACGTTGAAGCAGGGCTTTTCAAGGCTGCGGCCGAAGATTTCCTCGACGCGTGCGCGGTCCTCGTCGGCGAGCTCGAAGGCGACGTCGATCGTGTGGCTCTTCTTGTCCTTGTACTCGACTTCGGCTTCGGCCAGGGCGGACTGGCAGTCGAAGCACCAGTTCACGGGCTTGAGGCCGCGGTAGACATAGCCCTTTTTCACGACGGCGGCAAGGGCGCGGATTTCCTCGGCCTCGTTCTTGAACTTCATCGTGCGGTAGGGGTTGTCCCAGTCGCCGAGAACGCCGAGGCGCTTGAAGTCGGCGAGCTGGAGCTTGCTCTGCTCGAGGGCGTAGGCACGGGCAAGGCTCTGCATCTTGTCGACGGGGAGGTTCTTGCCGTGCATCTTCTCGATCTGCACTTCGATCGGCATGCCGTGGCAGTCCCAGCCCGGAACGTACGGGGCCTGGAAGCCCTCAAGGGTCTTTTCCTTGAGGATCATGTCCTTGAGGATCTTGTTGACGGCGTGACCGACGTGGATGTTGCCGTTGGCGTAGGGAGGACCGTCATGAAGGATGAACTTCTTGGCGTCGCGGCGGGCGTCGATGATGCGTTCGTAGATGTGCTTTTCATCCCACTCCCTGATCCATTCCGGTTCGCGCTTGGGCAGGTTGCCGCGCATCGGGAACGGCGTGTCGGGAAGGTTGAGCGGGTATTTCTTGGTGTCGGCGGCCGATCCGGCTTCTTTTGCCATGGTCAGTACTCCTGGCCCCCTCGGGCTCTTCAGGTAAAGGTTAAGGATTCATGCCTTGAAGGGGGACGTCCGCCTGAGGACGGACGCACCCGAGAATCCGACGGGCATGATCGGCGTCGGACTCGATGGCGGCCTTGAGCTCGTCAAGACCGGAAAACTTCTTCTCTCCCCTCAGGCGCTCGACGAACTCGACCTTGACGATGCGGCCGTAGGCGCTGCCGCTCCAGTCAAAGACGTGCGTCTCGAGAAGCCAGCGCCCGTCGGTTGCGACCGTGGGCTTGACGCCGATCGAGGCGACGCCGTTCTGAACGGCCTGTCCGAGTCCGTGGATGCGGACGGCGAAGACGCCCGTGACGGCGGGACGGGAGTGGCTGCCCGGCGGAATCGGCGCCATGTTGAGCGTGGGGAAGCCCAGCGTGCGGCCGAGCGCGGCGCCGTGGATGACGCGGCCCGTCATGCTGTAGGGACGACCGAGCATCAGGGCGGCCTCGTAGAGGTCGCCTACGGCGAGGGCCTCGCGGATGCGCGAGGAGCTCACGCGGGCCTCCTTGTGATAGAAGGTCGGGGAGACGTAGAGCTCGTAGGGCAGTGTGCGGGAGAGCTCTTCAAGAAGCTCGACGCTGCCCGCGCGGTCGCCGCCGAAGCGGAAATCCTTGCCGACGCTCATCCAGCAGGCGTCGAGTCCCTTGAGAAGGACGTCGCGCACGAACGTCTCGGCCGGCATGCAGGCCAGACGCGAGTTGAATGGCAGTATGTAGATGCGCTCGATGCCGGTTCCAAGGATGGCGTTCACCTTGTCGTAGAGCGTGGAGATGCGCGCGACTTCGCCGCCGCGGCCGAAGAAGTCCTTCGGATGGGGCTCGAAGGTGACGACGGAGGGAACGAGTCCGCGCGCTTGCGCGGCTTCCTTCACGTATTCGAGAAGCGCCTGATGACCGAGGTGGACGCCGTCGAAGTTGCCGATGGCGACCGCCGACGGACGGCGCTGGAGCGGAGAAGGCAGACCGCGGAAAACGTGCATGACTTGAACGGCCTTTTGCTGGATTGGGGAAAGTTCCGATTATACGGAAAATTTCTTCTGCCCCGCCCGAAGCGTGCACGGTCTTTGGTTTAGAATGACGCCACTATGCAGAACATCGTAATTCTTATCTCCGGCCGCGGCAGCAACTTCGAGGCGATCCTTCGAACGAGCCGCGAGGAAAACTGGGAGTCCGCCTGCAATGCACGCATTGCGGCGGTGATCTCCAACCGCCCTCAGGCGGCTGGTCTTGACATCGCGCGCGCTGCGGGCATCGAGGCCGTGGCCATGGACCACAAGGCCTACGACTCCCGCGAGGCATTCGAGGCCGAACTCGCCGACATCATCAGCCGCTATGATCCGGCCGTGATCGTTCTGGCGGGCTTCATGCGCGTTCTGACGGAGGGCTTTGTCTCCAGGTTCGAGGGGAAGATCCTCAACATCCATCCCGCCCTGCTGCCGCTTTTCCCCGGCCTCAATACGCACCAGCGCGCCATCGATGCGGGTTGCCGCGTGCACGGCTCGACCGTTCACTTCGTGACGGCCGTGCTTGACGGCGGTTCGATCATCGGCCAGGCCGTCGTGCCCGTTCTGCCGTCCGACGATGCCGATGCGCTTGCGCACCGCGGCCTCGTCTACGAGCACCAGCTGTATCCGAAGTGCGTCCGCGCCATTCTCGAAGGCCGCGTCCGCTGTGAGGACGGCCGCACCGTCTGCAACGACGAGACCGCCCGCTCGCTCACGATCTTCGGCTGCTGACCGTTTTTTGACAACACCGCGCCGGCGGACGGTCCGTTCGCCGGCCTCATGGAGGAAGCGCAGGCCCCGCAGGGGTTCGGGTCGCTTCCTTTTTGCTTTAACTACCGCTGAATACATATGGCTGAAACCAAGTTCCCGAAGCGTCGCGCGTTTGCGATGCAGAAGCCCCGCAAGACCGAGCGCACTGAGTCGCCCCGCCGCACGGAGCGCCAGCGCGCCGCCGACAAGCGCCGCCGCGAGGAGGCCCGCGCCATGGGCGGCTACGCGAAGGGCCCGAAGACGCCCGAAAAGCGCATGACTGCGCTCCAGCCGGGCCAAGTCCGCATCACGGGCCTGATCGTCGACGAGCTCACCCGAGCGCTCGGCGTCATCCTGAAGCTTGACGGTCCCGCCGACGTGCTGATGAAGCTCTTCTTCCGCAGCAACCCGCGTCTGGGCATGCGCGACCGCGGCATTATCGCCGAGGGCATCTACTATGCGCTTCGCCATCTCGGCACGCTCTCCTGGGCTATGCATCCCGTGCCTCCCGCCCGTGCGCCCCGCCTTGTCGCTCTCGCGACGCTTGCACGGCAGCACGGCATCGAGTCCCTCCCGCCCGCTTCCATCGGCCGCGAGGAAGGCCCCCTCAAGAACGTGCTCGCCGCAGACTTCTCGAAGGCCCCCCCCCACATTCAGGCCGAACTGCCCGAGTGGATCTACAGCCTCCTCGAAGCCCAGTACGACGACACGAAGGAGCTCTATGCCTCGATGCTCGAGGGCGCTCCGCTCGATCTGCGCGTCAATCTCCTGAAGGCCAGCCGTGAGGAGGTTCTTCAGGAGCTCGCCGCCAACGGCGTCGAGGCCTATCCGACGCCCTTCAGCCCCGACGGCGTTCGTCTGCCGACGAAGCCCGGCCTCACCCAGTGGCCGATCTACAAGGAAGGCAAGGTGGACGTTCAGGACGAGGGTTCCCAGCTCATCGCCCGCCTGCTCACCCCGCGCCGCCGTGAAATGATCTGCGACTTTTGCGCGGGTGCGGGCGGCAAGACGCTCGCCATCGGCGCCCTGATGCGCTCGACGGGCAGCCTCTATGCCTTTGACGTCAACGAAAAGCGCCTTGCGGGCCTTACGCCCCGCATGCGCAGAGCGGGTCTCTCCAACGTGCATCCGATCGCGATCCGCAGCGAGCGAGACGAACGCATCCGCCGCCTGCAGGGCAAGTTTGACCGAGTGCTCATCGACGCGCCGTGCACGGGCACCGGCACCTTCCGTCGAAACCCCGACCTGAAGTGGCGTCTCGCCCCGTCCGAACTTGATCGCATCAACAAGATCCAGAAGGATGTGCTCGAGCACGCCTCGCGTCTCGTGAAGAAGGGCGGCCGCATGGTCTACGCCACCTGCTCGATGCTCAGACGCGAAAACCAGGAGGTCGTCGAGGCCTTCCTCGAAGCGCATCCCGAATGGCATCTCGTGCCCGCGGCCGACGTATTCGCGCAGCAGGGCATTCAGTTCGACGCCTCCCAGTGGGAGCGCTTCGGCAGCTACTTCCAGATGCTCCCGCATGTCAACAGCACTGACGGCTTCTTCGCCGCCGTACTCCAGCGTGACTGACGCGAACTGACAGACCGCCCGTAACGGTTTGCACGCCGCCTCTCCTTTCGGAAGGCGGCGTTTGTTTTGCGCGCCGCTACCCTAAAAATGACGCTGCCCCAGACTTCTCCTGAAGTCGGGGGCAGCGGTCGGAGACTTTTCCTGTCCTCGGACAAGCAAAAAGCCCGGCCGATATGAATTGCCGAGCTTTTTCGCCGAATCGAATGCTCAGATTACTTGAGCTTCGTTTCCTTGTAGATCACATGCTTGCGAGCCACCGGGTCGAACTTGGAGATTTCCATCTTGCCGGAAGAGGTCTTCTTGTTCTTCGTGGTGGTGTAAAAATGACCGGTACCGGCCGTGGATTCAAGCTTGATCTTTTCGCGAGCGCCTTTCGCCATGGTGAAACTCCCTTAATTAGATTTCGCCGCGGGCGCGGAGGTCCGCCAGAACCGCATCAATACCAATCTTATCAACCGTACGAAGGCCAGCCGTCGTCAAACGCAGACGAACCCAACGGTTTTCGCTTTCAACCCAGAAACGGCGGTACTGCAGATTGGGCATAAAACGACGCTTGGTCTTGTTGTTCGCGTGCGAGACGTGATGGCCGACCATCGGCGCCTTACCGGTGACTTGACACACTCGTGCCATCTCTAACTCCAGTGAAATGAAAATAAAACATCTCGCAGGCCGGTCCCTCTCGGGCAGCCACGCGAGCGCATAAAAGAGAAATTATACGCCTCCTCATGTTCGCATGCCACCTGTCTCTGCAGTGCATGACACCGCATGGCAGGCTGACGCCCCACTGTGTCAGTACAGGGAGTCGGCAGTGCGCAGATTTGAGCGTGGAGCGCATTCTACCCGTTTTTTTTGATGCGTGTGCGGATTTTCCCAAAAAACTTTAGACTTAATGGAAAATTTTTCGTCCGCACGCGTGCCTGCGACCTCTTAGGAGGGACTGCGGCAGGCATATGCGCTCCGTCAGGCAGCGTCTGCGGCCTCCGACAAGCAAAGTCAGTCACGAGGAAATGACAGTCATGAAGGTTCTCCTTGCCCAGCCGCGCGGTTTCTGCGCGGGCGTCACGCGCGCCATCGCGATCGTTGAGCGTGCGCTTGCCATCTACGGCGCGCCCATCTATGTCAGGCACGAGATCGTGCACAACCGCACGGTCGTCAACAGTCTGCGTGAGCGCGGCGCGGTCTTCGTCGACAATCTTGCCGAGGTGCCCGAGGGTGCGACGGTCGTCTTCTCGGCCCACGGCGTGCCGAGGGCGGTGTCTGAAGAGGCGGAGCGCCGGGGCTTCCGCGTTTTCGACGCCACCTGTCCGCTTGTTACCAAGGTGCATCGCGAGGTTGCCCGCATGCGCGCCGAAGGACGCACCGTGCTGATGATCGGTCACGCCGGTCACCCCGAGGTCGAGGGCACGATGGGCCAGGTCGACGGCGGCATCGAGCTTGTCGAGAACACCGCCGACGTAGCAGCGCTGCCCTACACGAACGATGACTCGCTTGCCTATGTCACCCAGACGACGATCAGCGCCGATGACAGTCAGGCCGTGATCGACGCGCTCAGGCACCGCTTCCCCTTCATTCAGGAACCCAAGCGCCAGGACATCTGCTATGCCACGACGAATCGCCAGGAGGCCGTCAAGCTTCTCGCCCGCTCGGGCGTCGACATCGTGCTCGTGATCGGCTCCGCCACAAGCTCCAACTCCAATCGTCTGCGCGAAGTGGCCGAACGCGAGGGGGCCCGCGCCTATCTGATCGACACGGCCGAGCACATCGATCCCAAGTGGTTCGAGGGCGTTGCATGCGTGGGCATCACGGCGGGTGCCTCCGCCCCTGAATCCCTCGTCCAGGGCGTGCTTCGTTATCTTGAGGCCAACCTCAACGCCGAGCATGCCGTGGCGCTCGAAGGCGTCGAGGAGAACGTCGTCTTTCCGCTTCCCAAGGGACTTCGCGAGGAGGATGCCGACTGAGCCCCGCAAGGTAAAGTCGCATTCCGTTCTTGCGCTCGGGCATGGGCGGGAGACGGCGCACGCGCCGCATCCGCCCGCTTCGGGCACAATCCTTCTTTCCGCTTCCTCTATATAAGAAAGGCACGCAAGTAGAAAATGAGTTCGAAAGTGAAGCACCAGAGCCTGACGCCCGCCACCCAGTGGCTCAGGCAGCACGACATTCCCTTTGAGGAAAAGTCCTACGAATACGTCGAGCACGGCGGTACGGCGCTGGCCGCCTCGTCCTGCGGGATTGATCATCATCATGTGATCAAGACGCTCATCATGGAGGACGAGCACGCCAGACCGCTGGTCATCCTGATGCACGGCGACTGCGAGGTCTCCACGAAGAACCTCGCCCGACAGATCGGCGCCAAGCATGTTGCGCCCTGCAAGCCCGAGCAGGCCCAGCGCAATTCAGGCTACATGGTGGGCGGCACGAGTCCCTTCGGCACCCGAAAGAAGATGCCGGTCTACGTCCAGAAGACCATTCTCGAGCTTGACCATATCTTCATCAACGGCGGGCGACGGGGCTATCAGGTCGGCATCGATCCCAAGGTGCTCGTCGACGTGCTCGGCGGCATCCCCGTCGACTGCGCGAACGAGGAGTAGTCCTTCATCGGGACCTGCAGCAAAGACTCGACCAACAAAAAAAGGATCCGTATCTGAAAGATCGGATCCTTTTTCAGTTCTGAGGGCCGTGGGGCGGAGGTCAGAGGTTTGAGAGCTGCCAGCGGGGGCTGACGCCGAAGCTGCGCTTCGCCTTGAGCGCCTCGAGTTCCTCTGCCGTCATGCCTTCGAGGCGTGCGAGGCCTGCGGCGGCGATCATGGCGCCGGTGTCGGTGCAGAGCCGCATGGGCGGATAGAAGATCGTGCCGCGACGGCGGCGGACTTCGGCGGTGAGGCGCTGTCTGAGCTGGCGGTTGGCGGACACGCCGCCGGCGACGACGACGTTGCGAAGCCCCGTCTGCTTCATGGCGCGCACGAGCTTGGCGGCGAGCACGTCGACAAGAGCGTCCACGAAGCCGCGGGCGAGATTGCGGCGGAAGACTTCGTCTCCTGCGTCGGGAGCACTCTGGACGGCGGTGAGCACGGAGGTCTTGAGACCAGAGAAGCTCATGTCGAGATTTGGGGCGTGGATCATCGGACGGGCAAGCTCTATGGCGCCGGGCTCGCCCTCTTCGGCAAGGGCGGACACGGCGGGGCCGCCCGGGTAGGGCAGGCCGAGCAGCTGGGCGGTCTTGTCGAAGGCCTCGCCCGCAGCGTCGTCGAGAGTCTGGCCGAGAAGCTCGTAGCTGCCGAACTTCTCCACCTTCATGATCTGGGTATGGCCGCCCGAGACGAGAAGGGCAAGAAACGGGAATTCGGGAGCGGGATCCGAAAGACGGGCTGCAAGCAGGTGCCCCTCGAGGTGGTGCACGCCGAGCACGGGCACATCGAGCGCCCAGCCGATGGCGTGCGCAACGCCCGCGCCTGCGAGCAGGGCGCCGGCAAGTCCGGGGCCCTCCGTCACGGCGACGGCGTCGATGTCTCCGCGGGTCTTGCCCGCCTTCACGAGCACTTCGTCGACGAGTGCGACGGCGCGCCGGATGTGGTCGCGGCTCGCAAGTTCGGGCACGACGCCGCCGTAGGCGCGGTGCATGTCGATCTGAGAGTAGAGGGCGTCTGCGAGGAGGCCGTCCTTGTCGGAAATCAGGGCGGCTCCCGTCTCGTCGCAGGAGGATTCAATACCGAGAACTAGCATAGTGCCGAAAATTCTAGAGCCTTTTTGCGGTGGACGTGCAAAAAAATGGTGCTTCGGTTTGAATTTTCCCAGTGTTTTATGTCAAAATCTCGGACTCGACATTCGGACGGCTCCGCTCAGGGGCCGTCTTTGTTCGATTGCGTCCTCCGTCTCTTGTCCCGGAACCAGAGATGCCGGAGGCTTTCCATTTGATTTCCGGGTCATCACACTGTTTACTGAGGTTAGGTTCTAATGCCTACTATCCGCGTTAAAGAAAACGAACCGTTTGAAGTTGCCCTCCGCCGCTTCAAGCGCACCATCGAAAAGTCTGGTCTCCTTACCGAACTCCGCGCCCGCGAGTTCTACGAAAAGCCCACCGCCGAACGTAAGCGTAAGAAGGCTGCTGCCGTCAAGCGTCACTACAAGCGCCTGCGCAGCATGATGCTCCCCAAGAAGCTCTACTAATCGCTTCTTCCTCGCCCAGCAGAAGTTTTCTGTTGGTGCTTAACTCCTAGATATCGCTCAAGGATGGTGATGATTAAAGAGAGAATCCGCGAAGATATGAAGGCTGCCATGCGTGCGAATGACGCGGCGGGTCTGAGCACGATTCGCTTGCTCCTTGCCGCGATCAAGCAGCGTGAGGTCGACGAACAGATCGAGGCCGACGATGCCCTGATCCTCTCGGTGATCGCCAAGATGGTCAAGCAGCGTCAGGATTCCGTGCAGCAGTATCTGGCGGGTGACCGTCAGGATCTCGCTGACAAGGAATCGGTCGAAATCAAGGTGCTCGAAGCGTATCTCCCGAAGGGACTTTCCGACGAGGAGATCGCTGCCGTCATTGATGCTGCCGTTGCCGAAGTCGGTGCGACCGGCATGGCTGCGATGGGCAAGGTGATGGCGATCGTCAAGCCGAAGGTGACGGGCCGTGCCGACATGGGCAAGGTCAGCGCTCTCGTCAAGGCGAAGCTCACCGCTTAAGTCGAAGTCCGCTGCATGGCGGGTGCGGCTGCTCTAAGCCGCACGTTCATAACGCAGGAATGCCGCTCAAGAGTTTCTCTTGGGCGGCCTTCTTTTTTATTGGGCGCCCTCAGGAGGCACCCGAGAGCCGGCCCGCTCAAGGCTCTATAATCAAAATCCTACCCGCCGCCCCTTCCGGGCGGAAGATCCACGCCTTTTCCCCTAGCAAGACCATCCATGATTCCCGAGGGCTTTATCACAGGACTGCTTGAACGCGCCGACATCGTCGACGTGATCAACCGCTACGTCCCTTTGAAGAAGGCGGGGCGCAACTGGATGTGCTGCTGTCCCTTCCACAAAGAGAAGACGCCGTCCTTCTCGGTGAGCCAGACGAAGCAGTTCTTCAAGTGCTTCGGCTGCGGTGAGGCGGGCAACGCCATCGGCTTCATCATGAAGTACGAGGGGCTTGAATTCCCTGATGCGGTGAGAAAGCTTGCGGGCTACTACTCGATGGAGGTTCCCGAGGACCGCTCGCCCGCAAAGATCAAAGCCCGCGAGAAGGCGCGCACGCTCACGGACTACATGGGAGAGGCCGCGGCCTTTTACACGGAGCAGCTCAGGCGGAACGCTGGGGCCTCCGATTACCTCAAGAACCGCTGCATTTCGGCCGCCACGGCTGCGAAGTTCGGTCTCGGCTATTCGCCCGACGACTGGCATCCCCTTCAGACCCTTTTCGGAGAGAAGTATTCCGACAGGGCGCTTGAGGAGTGCGGTCTTGTCAACGTCAGGAACGACAGGCGCTACGATGCGTTCAGAGGGCGCATCATGTTCCCGATCCGCAACGCCAAGGGCCTTGTGATCGGTTTCGGTGCCCGCACGATGAACGGCGACGAGCAGCCCAAGTACCTCAACAGTCCCGAAACGCCGATCTACCACAAGGGCAGCGAACTCTACGGTTATTTTGAGGGCAGGGAGGCGATCTACGGCAAGGGTCGCGCCATCGTCTGCGAGGGCTACATGGACGTGATCCAGCTTTCGCAGGCCGGGTTCGAGGAGGCCGTCGCCGCACTCGGCACGTCGATCACGCCCGAGCATGTCAGGAAACTCTTCAAGCTCACCGACAGCGTCTACTTCTCGTTCGACGGCGACGCCGCCGGCCGCAAGGCCGCGCGTCGTGCGCTTGAGGCGGCCCTGCCTGTCATCACGGACGTGCAGAAGGCGGGTTTCATCATTCTGCCGCCCGAGCACGATCCCGACAGCCTCATCAAGGCGGAGGGCGCGGAGGGGTTCGAGCGCCAGATTGAAAAGGCCTACGGACTCACGGACTTCATGAAGAAGCTCCTTCTCGAAGGGAAGGAGCTCATGTACGCCGAGGAGCGTGCGAAGCTCGTGGCCGAGGCCAAGCCTTGGGTGCTCTCGATGCAGCATGCTCCCATTCTGCGGCTTGCATTCATCCGCGAGCTCGCAGGCATCGCCCGCCTGCAGGCGGATGACATCGAGCGCCAGTACGGGCTCGCCGGCGCCGCTCCCTCCAGGCCGTCCTTCGATGGCGGCCGGCAGCAGGGCCGTGTCGGCTTTGCCCGCAGGCGTGACGACCGCTTTCCACGCTGGCCCGCGAAGCCCGCACCCGAGCCTCGAGTTCGCGTCAAGGACGTTAGGGAGCGCATGCTCCAGTGCCTCCTTTCCTATCCTCATCTCGTGAGCGAATTCGGCCACTCGATCGAGGAGGAGTTCCTGTCGAGCACGCATCCCGCCGCCGAACGCATCATCGAGGTCTGGCGCGCAGCGGCGGCCGAGGACGAGGAAGGAGGCTGCGTCAATCCTGCTTCCCTTCTCATGAGGCTCGGAGAGAGCGCCAGCCTTTCCTATTATGAGGAGCTCCTCACCGAGGAGCTCTCGACGGGCACGCCCGAGGAGGGCGCCCGTCTTGAGGTAAGGAAGGCCTTCATCGAGCTCGAGCTCGAGCGCACGAAGGCCCGCATCGAAATGCTCGCCCATGATGCGGCGAGGGACATGGACGCGATGCGCAGGCTCAACGACAGAAGGGCTGAGCTTCAGCGCCTTGCGGACGAGGCCCGTCTTGCGGAGCGCGAGTACCGCCTGCGCATTGAGAATCAGGCAAGGTTCGAGAGCCAGCGTGCGGCTGAAAAGCCTTCGGGCGGCGAGTTCGCCCCTCTTTCGTCCAATCCGATCGTCGCGCAGCTGCAGCGCTTCCTCAGGGGCGACACGGGGACTTCTTCTGTCTCGGGCGCGCAGGCCGCGCCTCAGGGAGCCTCCAGTGTTTCAACGAGTGCCGTGAGGGAGGCTCTGGCAGCAAGCGCCGCAGGGCGTACCGCGGGAGATTTCACCGCCTTCGCGGAGAGCTTGCCGCCTGAGCTTTCGGATGAGAAGGTTGATTTTGTACCCGATGGTATGAAAGAATATGACGTCTCGGGCATGCCGCCCGACGTGCCGTTCGACGATGAAGCTCCCTACCGCTATGACGACGCCGGAGATCCCGACGCGGATCTCAACGTGGGTCTGTGACGGCGGGGGAGGCCGCGCACCGGCGCGACTAGCTTTTCCCTAAGGAGCTCATTTTGAAGAAGACTTTATGGGCGGCCCTGCTGGCTGCCGGCACGATGGTTTCTGCGGCGGTCGACGCCGAGCCCCTTCGCATCGGTGTGCTTCCAGCCGCCGACGCCATTGTGATCCACGCCGCGGCCGACGAGAAGCTGTTCAAGGCCAGAGGGCTTGACGTTGAGGTGATTCCCTTCAAGTCTGCTCTCGAACTTGGTGCCGCCATGCGTGCGGGCCGCCTTGACGGGCATTTCGGCGATCTGATGAACGTCTTCACTCAGAATGAGCGCGGCGTTCCCCAGGCCGTGATTCTCACGACGACCCATACGAGCCGGGCACAGCGTGCCTTCGGTCTCGTCGTCGCGCCTGCCGCCGCCGAGAAGATCCGCTCGCTCAAGGATCTCGACGGCACTGAGACGGCCATGAGCTCCGCCACGATCATCGACTACCTGCTCGACCGCATGAAGGCTGAGGAAAAGCTTTCCGACGGCGCGCTCAGGAACCTTGAGGTCAAGCAGATCCCGATCCGCCTTCAGATGCTTCAGACCGGCAAGGCCGCGACGGCCATGCTGCCCGAGCCGCTCGTCTCCGTCGTCGAAGCGAAGGGGGGACGCGTGATCTGGGATGACCGCGGTCTCAACGAGGCGCTTGTCGTCGTTGCGCTCAAGAAGGACAGGCTTGACGACAAGACCGTCGCCGCCTTCCGGGGTGCCGTGGCGGACGCCGCCAGACTCATCGAGTCGGAGCCCGACCGCTTCCGCGCCGTCATGGTGAAGAAGGGCCTGCTGCCTGCGCCCGTTGCGCAGAACTACACGATGGTCCGCTTCTCCATGTTCGGCACGAATGACGGTCTGCCTCCCCTGCCGAGCGCCGAAGACGTGCGCCGCGTGGGAGAATGGATGGTCGGAAAGAACATGATCAAGGCGGTGCCCGCTTACGACAGCGTGGTGATCCGTCCGTAATTCGAAGGTGCGCATGCAGAATCAAAGGGAAGAGGCGCTTGAGCCGCCGGGACTGGCCTGCAACGGGCTTACGCTTGGCTACGACGGCAGGCCCGTCATTGAGGGGCTGGATCTGTCGTTGCCGCCGGGGGCCTCGCTTGCCATCGTCGGCGAGTCCGGTTGCGGGAAGTCGACGCTTCTCACCGCTCTCGCGGGGCTGAGGCCTGCGATTTCGGGGACGGTCAGGTGGACCTCTCCTCAGGGCGGAGTCCGTTCGATTCAGGACATGCGCACAAGCTTCGTCTGGCAGCATCTCGGTCTTTTTCCGTGGAAGCGCGTGAGGGAGAACCTCGCGCTTCCACTGGAGCTTTCCGCCGGACGCTGCGCCGATTCGGCCGGGCGTGTCTCGGCCATGCTTTCCGAACTCAGACTCTCTGGGCTCGAGTCGCGCTTTCCCTCCGAGCTTTCGGGAGGACAGCGGCAGCGTCTTGCGCTCGGCCGCGCGCTCATTGTGCAGCCTCAGGTTCTCTTCATGGACGAGCCCTTCTCGGCTCTTGACGCGCTTTTGCGCGCGCGCATGCAGGATTTCCTGACGGCGCTCCGCCGCAGGCATCCATGCAGCGTGATTCTGGTGACACACGACATCAGCGAGGCCGTTGCGCTCGGTTCGCATGTCCTGATGCTTGCGCCCCACGGCCGCAGAGCGCCCGAATGCTTTGAAAATCCCGCCTACTCGCAGGAGCTCGGCTGCGGCGACAGGGCCTCGCCTGCCTTTTACGACACCGTGCGCCGCATTCACGCGGGGCTGGCGGCCGCTTCCGGAGAGGACGAATGATCGTGATGCGCTACATCCTCGGCTTTCTCTTTCTGGGCGGATGCTGGCACGCGGGCGCGGTTGCGCTCGGACCCGACCTTCTGCCCGATCCCGTGGCCACGATCAGGCTCTTCGCCGAGTCTCTAGGCACGCCTGAATTCTGGGGGCACATCCTCGTGAGCCTCTGGCGCCTGACGCTCGGCCTTGTTGCGGCCGTCGCGGTTGCCTTTCCTCTGGGACTTCTGCTCGGACACTGCCGTGCGGCGGATCTGGCGGGCAGTCCGCTCCTCTTCATTACTTATCCGCTGCCCAAGATCGTATTGCTTCCCGTGTTCTTCACGTTGGTGGGGCTCGGAGACGCCTCGCGCGTTCTCCTCATTGCGCTTACGACGGGCTATCAGGTGCTCGTCATCATCCGTGCCGGGGCGCTCAGCATCGATCCCTCCTGGGTCAAGGCCTTCCGCTCGATGGGCGGCACGACGGCCGAGGCCGTCCGACATCTCTATGTTCCCGCAGCGCTCCCCGCGCTCTTCACCTCCCTCAAGGTGGCGAGCGGCACGGCGGTCGCGGTGCTCTTTCTGGCCGAAAGCTTCGCAACCACCTCGGGGCTCGGCTACCTCATCATGGACGCCTGGGGCATGGGGGACGTGCTCTCCATGTTCAACGCCATTCTGGGCATGAGCCTTCTTGGTCTCGTGATCTACGGCGTCATCGGACTGCTCGAGAGGGTGTGCTGTCCCTGGCTCTTTGCGGGCAGGAGGTAGGGCTCCGACAGAGGGTGCCTATTCGGACAAACCATCATAAACGGCGGAATTTTCCGCCGTTTTTTGATTAAAAGCATGCTTTCTGACGGAAAAACACGACTTCGAAGGCAGGGATTGCCATTACGCCGCCTCCACTTTCGGGAGGCGGTGTGGCAAAATGATTAAGTCATTGTCCTTTGCTTTGTCAAGCGGAAAGACGTACTTTTTTGAAACCTTTGAAAAAAGCATATCGGCTCCCGGCTTGGCGAATGACATCACGTGGAGACGACACGCGGATTTTGCCGTGAGTTTTTCGACCGGAAGAATTCAGGGCAAAAGATGCGTCGGAGGGCGCCCGACGGGCGCCATGCTCCGCATGCAGCGGCGAAGGGAGGCCTCCGGGTCTCCGTGTTTGATCCGCGTGCCGCTCGGCCTAGTCAGTCGTGCGCAGCGCAGGGAGTCGGCGTGAGAGAGATGCGCGCCGTCTCAGCAGAAGAGGGCAGGTATGGCTGTATCCAAAAAGACGACGGTGAATGAGGCGGCTCAGGATGAAACGGAGCAGGCGCCTCAGACGGTGGCTCCCAAAAGGAGGCGTGCGCCAGCAAAGCGCGCCGAGAAGGAGGTCGCGACCTTGGAAACCGCCGGTCTGAAGCTCTCCGTGGAGGCCTCTGAAGAGGCGGTGGCCCCCAAGACCAAGCCCGTGCGTCGCCGCACCCGCAAGACCGCCGAGGCCGCTGAAGCCGCTGAAGCCGCCCCTGCCGTCGAGGAAGCGGCTCCCGCCGCTGAAGAGGAGGCCGCCAAGCCCCGCCGCACCCGCCGCAAGAAGGCGGGGACCGAGGAAAAGGAGGCGGATGCTGCAAAGGCCGCGCCGAAGCGCAGGAAGACCGCTTCAAAGAAGTCGAAGGCCAAGGGACGCTCGGATGAGGACGATCTGGCCGAATACGACGACGATGGAACGGGCGACTTCGACGCTGTGCTTGACGACGACGTCGACTACGAGGAGGACATTCCCGATCTGCCTGATGATCTTTCCGAAGAGGACGAGGCCGATGAAGCCGGCGAGGCGGAGACGGACGCCCAGATCGGCCGCCGCAAGCGCAAGGCGCGCAGCGCCCGCGACAAGAAGGCGCTTCTCAACGGTTACGGCTCCGACGAGGAGGACTCCACCGAGGACCGCCGTTCCAAGCTCTTCACGCTCATCCGCATGGGGCGCGAGCGCGGCTACGTCACCTACGGCGAAATCAACGACAACCTGCCCAACAGCCTGATCGATGACGATGCGATCGAGACCGTCGTGGCGATTCTTTCGAATCTGCATATTCAGGTCTTTGAATCCGCTCCCGACGAGGATACGCTCGCCATGATGGGCAACGAGAGCGTTGCCAGCGAGGAGGATGCGGATGCGGAGGCCGAAGCCGCGCTCTCGACCGTCGACAGCGAATTCGGCCGCACGACCGACCCCGTGCGCATCTACATGCGCGAGATGGGCTCGGTGGAGCTTCTTTCCCGTGAAGGCGAAATCGAAATCTCCAAGCGCATCGAGGATGGCCTGAAGCACATGGTGCTCGCCATCTCCCGCTGCCCGGTCACCGTGGCGGCGATCGTCGGCTATGCGCATGAAATCCGCGAGGGCACGCTGCCCATTGACGACATCGTCGACGGCCTCGTTGCTGCGGATGATACGGGCAACGTGCTCGGCCACAACGACGATGAGACCGACATGGGCGCCTCCGCCATGACGGTGGACCAGCTCGAGGACATGAAGCAGCGCAGCCTCGCGATCTTTGCCGTCGTGGAGGAGCATTTCAATACGCTCAAGACCGTTGTCCGCGAGGAGGGTTACGGCAGCGACAGGCTCGACCCGCTCAAGGATTCGATCCAGCGCGAGCTGATGGCCGTGCGCTTCACCGCCAAGACCGCTGACAAGCTCTGCGAGCTTCTTCGCACGACGATCGACGAGGTGCGCACCCGCCAGAAGACGATCTACAACGAGCTCGTGCGACGCGTCGGGCTTGACCGCACGTGGTTCCTTGCAACATTTGCCGATCATGCGACCGATCTTGACTGGATGAGCGCCATTGTACGTGACAATCCCGAAAAGGCCGCCTATCTCGAGCACCTCAGGCCCACGGTTGAGGAGGAGCAGCGCAAGCTTGCCGAACTGGTCTCGAATGCCTGCATGACCGTGCCCGAGCTCTTTGATACCTACAAGCAGATGGCGACGGGCGAGGCCAAGGCACGCAACGCCAAGCGTGAGATGACCGAGGCCAATCTCAGGCTCGTCATCTCGATCGCGAAGAAGTACACGAACCGCGGCCTGCAGTTCCTCGATCTCATTCAGGAGGGCAATGTCGGCCTCATGAAAGCCGTCGACAAGTTCGAGTACCGCCGCGGCTACAAGTTCTCGACCTATGCCACCTGGTGGATCCGTCAGGCCATCACGCGTTCGATCGCGGACCAGGCCCGTACGATCCGCATTCCCGTGCACATGATCGAGACGATCAACCGCATGAATCGCATCACGCGCCAGATCCTGCAGGAAACGGGCGTCGAGCCCGATTCCCGCGAGCTTGCGAAGCTGATGGAGCTGCCCGAGGACAAAATTCTCAAGATCATGAAGATCGCCAAGGAGCCCATCTCGATGGAGACACCGATCGGCGACGATGACGATTCCCATCTCGGCGACTTCCTTGAGGACACGCAGACGGTGGCGCCCGCCGAGGCCATTCAGAACACGAGCCTCTCCGAAACCGTCCGTCAGGTTCTCGACAGCCTTTCCCCGAGGGAGGCCAAGGTTCTGCGCATGCGCTTCGGCATCGAGATGCAGTCCGACCACACGCTTGAGGAGGTCGGCAAGCAGTTCGACGTCACGCGCGAACGCATCCGCCAGATCGAGACGAAGGCGCTCAGAAAGCTTCGTCATCCGTCTAGAGCCGACAAGCTGAGAAGCTTCGTCGAGGGCGACGGAAAGGATTGATGCCTTGCATGACGGGGAGCGGCTAAGGCCGTTCCCCGTTTTCAAATACGGCGCCCGTGCCGCTCGGAGGCCCTGACGGGAGGGCGACGGGCGGCGTTTCGCCGTTTGTTGCTTTTTCTGCTTGAAAAGAGTATGGCGCAGTGTTAAGCTATCCGCCTTTTTCGCCCATGACGGTGTCTGCCGACACTGTCGCGGAAGGCGTCGTGCGGTCTGGACCGCCGGAGGCGCAGGATCGCGTTGCTCCGGAAGAGAACGGGAGATCAGGCAGCGACGGCACGAAGCGCGCTGACGTAGGACGAAAAATAATCGATGCAGCGCCGGGCTGCGAGGATGACCGGCTGCTTTTCCCTGGATGCATGGTTCCCAGGCCGATAGTCGGCAGGCCCCGAGAAGACAGAATGATTCGGGCGGACGAGAGGAGGATGCGGGAGAAGGGCGGCGCCGAGGCGGTCCGGAGAAATTAGGAAGAAGCGGGGCAATTGCAACAATAAGAGCCCCGCCAACGAGAGATTGGAACAGATGAAGACGAACGAAGACGCTTTTGAGAATGATGACGACATCGACGAAATGGAGGAGGACTCTTCCATCGACGATGAAGCCGCAGAACTCGACAAGTGGGAGGACGAAGGTTCCGAGGAACAGGGTTCGGCTTCTGGCAGCCGCCGTTCGGTGACGGCGGGCAATGGCTACGGCGCTCTGGTGCGTCTCGGCCGCTCCCGCGGCTGGGTGACGGTTGAGGAAATCAACGACCACCTGCCTGAAAGCGCCGTGCGTACGGCCGAAAACGTGCAGGAGATCACGGAGGCGCTCGGCCGCCTTTCGATCAAGGTGTTCGAGACGCGTCCCGACGAAGACGACCTTCTCATCACCGGCAACGGCGTCGACGAGGCCGAGGATATCGACGAGGATGACGCCGCCGCCATGCTGACGCCCGAGGAGTCCGCAGGCCTCTCCAAGGATCCGCTCCGCGCCTATCTGCGCGGCGTGGGCTCGCACAAGCTTCTCACCCGTGCGGGTGAAATCGAGGTTGCCAAGTCGATCGAAATGTTCACGGGCAGGCTTGTCTCGACGCTCGTGCAGTATCCGATGGCCGTGGCCGAGCTTTGCAAGATGGCCGAAACCCTCAAGGATACGTCCGTCTCCGTCGACACGCTCGTCGACGGCTTTACGGACAACCTCGAGGAAGTGGACGCCGTCTCCTCTGACGGCGACGACATCGCCACCGACATCGGCGCCGCCGCCATGACGGCCGACCAGCTCGAGGAGATGCGCGCTCGCGTGCTCGATATCTTCGAGAATTGCGGCAGGCATCTTGAGACCGTTCGCGCCAACTTCGGCCCGAAGGGCGACGCCGAGGCCTACAAGGCCGCCTGCGCCGCCATCGCCGAGCTCCTCGCGCCCGTGCGCTTCTCCGTGAAGGTTGTCACGCAGCTCTCCGAGGACATCTCCAAGCACATGGACGAGGTGACGACGTCCCTCAAGAACGTCCGCAGGGTTCTTGCCGACCAGTGCCGCATGCCGCAGCGCGCCACGCTTGACGTGATCAACGGTGATCCGACCGCCGACGGGCTTTTTGAGGCCATCGCCGAGAGCGAGACGCCGTGGGCGCCTGCCGTTGCGCGCAACCTTGGCGTTCTGCACGAGGAGCAGCGTCATCTGCGCGGTTTCGAGGAGCGCGCGATGATGACGATCGCCAGCCAGCGCGAACTTGCCCGTCTGCTCAAGCTTGCGCAGACGAATCTCATGCAGGCCAAGGCCCGCATGATCGAGGCGAACCTGCGTCTGGTGATCTCGATCGCCAAGGGCTATGTCAACCGCGGTCTCGCGATGACCGACCTGATTCAGGAGGGCAACCTTGGTCTGATGAAGGCTGTGGACAAGTTCGAGTATCGCCGAGGCTATAAGTTCTCGACCTTGTCCACAGCCTTCATAAGGCCCATGTTTCCCTCCTGAATCAGATCCAGGAACGCCAGGTTGTGGCCGACATGCTTCTTGGCGATGGAGACCACCAGACGCAGGTTGGCCTCGCTCAGGCTACGGCGGGCGTTTAGGCCGTCGCGGCGGATCTTGAGCAGCTCCTGGCGGCGCTCCTCCGTCAGGGGGCCGTTCTCCACGGCCTCCATGGCTTCTTCTTCGGCAGCCTTTTCCTCGTCGTCCTCGCTGGACTTGGTGTTGCCTTCCTCGTCCAGATCCTCGGTATAGCTCCGGCTGTTCTCATCCTCCTCGAACGAGAAGCGGGCGCTGTTCTTTTTGATGTACTCAGGCGCGCCGTACTTCTGGCGGTCGGCCTGAAGGATGTGGGCAGCCTCGGCACCGGCGTGGATGCGCTTGCTCAGGTCCACTTCCTGCTCCGCACTCAGCAGCGGGATCTGACCGATCTGCTTGAGGTAGTTCTTCACAGGATCATCCAGCAGCTCATCCATGGCAGCCTTCAGGTCTGCGGGGTTCTCCTCTGCCGGGTCGTCCTCATTTTCATCGCCCAGGCCCAGCTCATCGCTGTTTGCCTCGGCACTTTCCACCTCTGCCATGATGCCTTCCACATCCAGGCTGGTGTCACCGTCGGCCTCGTCATCCAGAATTTTGATGCCGCGCTCCTCCAGAAGCGTGTAAAGCGTTTCCACATCCATCCGGCACTGGGAAGCCAGTGTCTTGGCCTCGCCCGCCGTCAGGGTGCCTTCGCCCTTCGTCAACAGTTCCTTCAAAGTCATGCCCATTTCGCTCTCTCCTTTTCACCGCGGCGCTGCCTGCGCCGTAAGTGATATCGTATCATAAGTTTTGCCGCTGCGGGATGGTTCAAATCACCAGGCCGCCGTTCACACCGAACACCTGCCCGGTGATGTAACCGGCGCTTTCGCCTGCCAGGAACACCAGCAGCTGCGCCACCTCGTCTGCGCTGCCCAGGCGGCCCACGGGGGTCTCATCGGCCAGCGCAGCCTTATCCTCTGCCGTAAAGGCAGCCATCATATCGGTGTCGATGACACCCGGAGCCACGCAGTTCACGGTGATGCCGCTGGGCCCCTCCTCTTTGGCAAGGGCCTTGGTCAGGCCGATCAGGCCCGCCTTGGCAGCGGAGTAATGCACCTCGCAGCTGCCGCCGGTCTGGCCCCACATACTGCTCACGGTCAGGATGCGGCCCGCCTTGCGGCGGATCATGCCCGGCAGGGCCAGCTGGCACAGGTGGAACGCGCCGCTCAGGTTCACGTCCAGCATGTGCTGCCACTCCTCCGGGGTGATATCGGTGAACAGCTTCTGCTGGGCAATGCCCGCGTTGCTCACCAGCACATCCACATGGCCCACGGCCTGCTCCACGGTGTGGAACGCCACCTCACAGCTGGCGCGGGAGGCCACATCGCACTGGACCGCCAGCAGGCCCGGCAGCGCCTTTTCCAGCGCCGCCGCCGCCTCGGCGTGGGTGTGGTAGAGCACCGCCACCCGGTAGCCCGCCTGCCAGAAGGCGCGGGCCGCCGCAGCTCCGATGCCCCGGTCGCCGCCCGAGATCAGCACGCAGCGCCCGTTGGCCGCAGGGGCTGCCGGTTCCGGTACAGCCTCCACCGGCGGTTCCGTTTCTGCTGCCGGTTCCGGCGCAGCTTCCTGCACCGGCTCCTGTTCCGGCGCAGGGGCCCGGGATGCCTCGTCCTCATCGCTCAGGTCAAAGGTCAATTCAAATTCATCATCGTACAAGAGTCAGCCCTCCTGCCGTTTGTTCTCTGCCTGCAAAAAATCCCGCAGGCAGGAAGGTCCCGCCCTCCACCGCACCCATGGGCTGCGCTCTGCTCCTCTTTCCGGTCAAGGCCGGTCCTGCGGCGAGCCCGCTGGTCTGTGCGAGTGTTTTCGACAAGTTACCATTAAATAATATAACACAATTCGACGAAAAAAGAAAGTGGGAACCGCCGTCTTTTCACGCAGTTCCCACTTTTTTTCACGTTCTCAGGGGGTCACGGGCGGTTTCCAGCGGGGCTTTGCGGCCCGCTGCTCCCGCAGCCGGAGGAAAAACGCCTGCAGCAGCGCCTGCGCCTCCTCCGCCCGCAGACCGCTTTCCACCACCGGATGGTGGTTGAAGGGCAGGGCGAACAGGTCGGTCACGCTGCCGCAGCACCCGGCCTTGGTATCCGCCGCGCCGTACACCACCCGCCTGATCCGGCTGTTGATGATGCCGCCGCTGCACATGGGGCAGGGCTCCAGCGTAACGAACAGCTCACACTGCCACAGCCGCCAGCCGCCCAGCTTTTTGCAGGCCGCGTCAATGGCCAGCAGCTCGGCGTGGTGGAGGGCGTTTTTCTCGGTCTCGCGGGTGTTGTGGGCGGCGGCGATGATCTCGCCGTTCCGGGCCACCACCGCGCCCACGGGCACCTCGCCCAGCGCGGCGGCCCGTGCGGCCTCCTCCAGCGCAGCGCCCATCAGCTCATAGTCGGTCATCCCATTCCCCTTTCTGCCAGCGCCCGGGCCAGCACCAGCCCATTGTTCAGGATATGCAGCACCACCCCGGGTGCAGGACTGTCGGTCTGCTCTGCGACCCACCCGAAAATGAGCCCCATGCCCAGCGCATAGCACTTTTCGGTCAGCGTTCCGTGCAGGGCCGCAAAGAGCACAGCCTGGCAGAGGTTTGCCGGGTGCTCCCCCAGCGGCCGCAGCAGGCGCAGCAGCGCCCCCCGGAACACCAGCTCCTCGGCCAGCGGCAGCACCAGCAGGCTGCGCAGCGTACCGGGCACGCCCTGCGGCAGCTCTGCCGCCCCGCCGGGTACCAGCACACACCAGACCGCCGCCAGCCCGGCCCAGGCCAGTGCCGCGATGCCTGCCGCCCGCAGGCGGCGGTTCCGCTCTGACATCTTCTCCGTCCCCTCTCCGTTTGGGGCCGCGCTGTTCCGCTGCTTCGGGCACACAGCGCACCGCCCCGCAATGCCTGATGCCCATTGTATCATGTTTCGGCCCGTTTGTGCAAGAAAACGGAGCGGAATTGCGAAAATACGAAGAAATATTGATTCAAACAATTGACATTTCCCGTCGTCTCTGGTATATTCCTATACGACTTTTTGATTGATTTGGTCGGGTTATCCGTTCTTGGCCCCGTTGGAGGTATTACTATGATCCGCATTCTTACCGATTCCGCATCCGACATCCTGCCCGCTGAAGCCGAGCAGCTGGGCGTGACCGTCATCCCCCTGAACGTCACCCTGGAGGACGGCACCGTGCTCCGGGACGGCGTGGACATGACCCCCACCGTGTATTACGGCGTGATGGCCCGCTGCCACAAGCTGCCCACCACCAGCCAGCCCAGCCCTGAGCTGTTCCAGCGCTTCTTCCTTGAGGCGGCTGCCGCCGGGGACGAAGTGGTGGGCATCTTCCTCTCCCATGAGCTGTCCGGCACCTGCCAGTGCGCCCGGCTGGCCGCAGACATGGCCAATGTGGACAATGTCCTCTTTGTGGATTCCGAGAACGTCTGCCTGGGCGAGAGCCTGCTGGTGCGGCTGGCTGTTCAGCTGCGGGATGCCGGAAAGACTGCCGGGCAGATCGCCGCCACCCTTGAGCACGCCAAGGAGCATCTGCATCTGGTGGCTGTCATCGACGACCTGAAGTATCTGCGCAAGGGCGGCCGCCTGCCCGCCGCTGTGGCAGTGGCCGGCGGCATGCTGGGCATCAAGCCGCTCATCACCATCGAGGAAATCAAGCTAGCCATTTCCCTGCTGACTTTACCGCAAATGACCGCCAATTTGTTTACCCATAGTTTCAAGAAAATTATCTGGTGGTCTGTCATCACCGGTTATGCAGGTTGTTTAGGTGGACTGTTCATTTCTTATAAATTACAAGTTCCTTCGGGTGCAGCAATAATCTTTTTTTCAATCCTCATCTATACTTTTTGCAAAATGGGGAAAAGCATGTACCTTTGCAAACAAAAGAAACTCAATCAAACCAATGGATATGGAAATTAAAATCAATTCTTTAGACTCTAT
>OGJF01000203.1_pt1 | contig 31753 bp, 24 predicted proteins | sample 1572001 | NCBI WGS metagenome assembly OGJF01 (sample SAMEA2582113, study PRJEB24529) | metagenome | biome: Human gut stool | place: China | collected 2011
CAAGTGGATCATGACTGCAAGGCAATACGTGCTGAATATCTACACAGAGAACCGCGCTTATGCAAAACCCTTCAAAACAGAATTCGGATAAGAATCCTTTCTTTCCGGTTTGAATCTGCGTATTACCTCAAGTCGCATCGTGGGGTAAGGGGATGGTGGCTACATATTGATGTTGTGCTGTTGCTTTTTACTGAAAGCTGCTACTAACGACTCATAAATCTACCCTTAATCGTGTATTGGATGATAGTTGCGGATTTTAGGGTTATGTATAAAAATTTTTTTATGTTTAAAAACACATTTCACCGCCACACTTGCATATCCGGCACAAAACGAGTAATTTCGCACACTGAAATGAAAAAAGAAGAAGAAGAAGTCACTATGCTGCAAATCGGAAATGCACTGGTCAGCCTCGACCTTATCGAACAGTTTTTCTGCTGCGATCTCGACAAATGCCTCGGCGAATGCTGTATCGAAGGCGATGCCGGCGCTCCTATCACCAAAGAGGAATATGCCAAGATAAAGGAAATACTGCCCGAGGTGTGGGACGACCTGCTGCCGGCTGCCAAACGCGTGATTGAGGAGCAGGGCGTGGGCTACGTCGACGAGGAAGGCGACTTGGTGACATCGATTGTCGACGGGCGCAACTGTGTGTTTACGTGCTATGGAGAGAACGGGATGTGTCTCTGCGCCATCGAGAAGGCATTCCGTGCTGGAAAAATCGACTTCTACAAGCCAATCTCATGCCATCTCTACCCTGCCCGCCTTCAGGAATTTCCCGACTTCACCGCCGTCAACTACCATCGTTGGAAAATCTGCAAATGCGCGGAAGTGATGGGCAGAAAAAACCACGTGCGGCTGTATCAGTTTCTTGAGGGTCCGCTGACGCGCCGCTTCGGCAAGGAATGGTACGACGAGCTGCGCACCGCCTGCGAGGCCTATCTCGAAGAATACGGAGAGTGAGCATTCACTTTTTTTCATTTTTTGTCTGTATTTCTGTTTGCCGTAAAAGAAATTAGACGTATCTTTGCATCGTGATTGAGGGAAGCATAATCAATCACCATTACTCGCTACGCTTCCCGCAGTCATCCACTCTTTAATTTTCTCAAAAAAAAGATTTTCAGAACAGTCACGTGCGCACAACGGCGCGACGTAGATTCAAAATGTAATACATCTTACATATATGTACAACTTACAGGACTTAAATGCAGCCTCTCCAGAAGAACTGCTCGAGATTGCCAAAACATTCGACATCAAGAAAGCCGACAAAATGGCCCAGCAAGACTTGATTTTCACAATTCTCGACGAGCAGGCGATAAACCGCGCCAAAGAATCGGCTTCGAAATCGGAGGCTAAAAAACCCAAAACAAAAGCCAAGAAAAAAACAGCCGAGCCAAAAAGCGATGACAACGCAGAGGCTACGGCTGTAAAGACTGCCGCCAAAAAGGCTGAACCTAAGAAAAACAGCAAAAAGAAGGAGGCAGAGCCTGCCGCGGAGACCGCTCAGGCGGAAGAACCCAAAGAGGAGAAACCGGCAGCAAAGAAAACCACGGCAAAGCGCACATCCAAGAAAAAGGAGGCTGAGCCTGCCGCCGACATGACAGCTCCGGCTGCCGAGGTTGTCGTGGCTCCAGCAGCCGAGGCCGAAGCCCCTGCTGAAAACGTGGAGACAGCCGTAAAACAGGAAGAGCAACCGGCAGAGACGGAAAACGCCGCTCCCGAAGCCGAAACGCCACAGCCGGCAGAACCGGCAGAAGAAAAGCCTGCCGAACAGCAAAAGAAAAACGACATCGGATTCAGCTCGTTCTTCCCGTTCAGCGGCGGACAGAAATTCGTGCCCCGCTCGCAACGCCAGCAGCAAGACCAGCAACAACAGCAACAGCCTGCCGAAGACGAAGTTGCGGCATTCCAGGCTGAACCTAAACAGCAACAGCAACAGAAAAACCAGAAGGCAAACCGCCGCCAGCAGCAACAACAGCAGCGCGCGGCAAAACAGCAGCAGCGCCAACAGCCTCAACAGCCGCTCTACGACTTTGAAGGCATCGTGAAAGGCGCAGGCGTGCTGGAAGTGATGCCCGACGGCTACGGATTCCTCCGCTCCTCCGACTACAACTACCTGTCGTCGCCCGACGACATCTACGTGTCGCAGTCGCAAATCAAGCAAAACGGCTTGAAGACAGGCGACGTGGTGGAAGGCAACATCCGTCCGCCGAAAGAAGGTGAAAAATTCTTCCCTCTCTGCAGCGTAGACTCAATCAACGGGCGCACCACAGAATTCGTGCGCGACCGCGTGCCTTTCGAACACCTTGTGCCATTGTTCCCCGACGAGAAGTTTGACCTGACATCGGGACGCACCACCTGCAACATCTCGACACGCATCGTCGACATGTTCTCTCCTATCGGCAAAGGTCAGCGCGGACTTATCGTGGCACCGCCGAAAACCGGTAAGACAATCCTGCTTAAAGACATTGCCAACGCAATCTCGGAAAACCATCCGGAAACATACATGATTATCCTGCTCATCGACGAGCGTCCGGAGGAGGTAACCGACATGGCACGAAGCGTGAATGCGGAAGTAATCGCATCCACATTCGACGAGCCAGCCGAACGCCACGTAAAGATTGCCGGACTGGTGCTTGAAAAGGCGAAACGCATGGTTGAGTGCGGACACGACGTAGTAATCCTGCTCGACTCAATCACACGTCTGGCACGCGCCTACAACACCGTGTCGCCGGCATCGGGCAAAATCCTCACCGGTGGTGTCGACGCCAACGCGCTGCAAAAGCCTAAACGCTTCTTCGGCGCCGCACGAAACATTGAAAACGGCGGATCGCTCACAATCATCGCAACCGCACTTATCGAGACAGGTTCGAAGATGGACGAGGTGATTTTCGAAGAGTTCAAGGGCACCGGCAACATGGAGCTGCAGCTCGACCGCAAGCTGTCGAACAAACGCATCTTCCCTGCCGTCGACATCATCTCGTCGAGCACTCGACGCGACGACCTACTCCTCAGCCAGGACACCATCAACCGCATGTGGATTCTCCGCCGGTTCCTCTCCGACCGCACTCCTATCGAGGCAATGGAGTTTATCAAGGACCGTATGGAGAAAACCCGCAGCAACGAGGAGCTGCTCCTGACAATGAACGACTAACTCTCGTCGACAACCCCACACACATACCGGCGACAACCGACAATGGTTGTCGCCGGTATTGTTTTTATAGCGATGCTGCATAGGAAACACAAGGATTTACGGCGCGCATTACGCAAAAGAGGATTTTAGGATTGCACTTTTTTTGCGTAACTTTACGGCAACAAAAACACTGACACAATGGCAATATCACTCTGCGCACTATCAACAATGGCTATGCTCGACCTTGCCGCCGCGGCTTCGCAGGCATGGCTGCCGATGCTTGTAGGCACTTACACCGACACCGACAGCAAAGGCATCTATCAATATCGCTTCAACCAAGAAAGCGGAACGGCAGAACTCACCGCCGTCACTCCGGCACGCAACCCGTCGTTTGTGATTTTCTCCGACAACGGCGACAACGTCTATGCCGTCGACGAGTCGGGCACCGACGACGACGCCCTTGCAGCATTCCGCTATGAAGGCATCGACAAGCCATTGACCCGCATCAACGCCGTGGCGACGGGCGGCAAAGCGCCGTGCAACATCTTCCAGACAAAAAATCTGATCTACACCGCCAACTATACGGGCGGAAGCATCACGGAGTTCAGACTTGCCGACGACGGAAGCATCAAGAAAGCCAACAAGGTGATGACGTTTTCGCTCACAGGCACAGCTCCCGACAAAACAAGGCAGCAGTCAGCCCATCTCCACTGCGTCACCGCCGACCCCTACGAATGGCGCGCATTCGCCTGCGACCTCGGCAACGACTGCATCTACTCGCTCAAGCCCAACGCCGCATGCGACGGGCTTGAAGTGGACAGCACCCTATATGTAGCGGCAGGTTCAGGGCCACGCCACCTCACTTTTGACGACGAAGGCCGCTATGCCTACCTCATCACCGAACTGTCGGGCGAAGTGATGGTGTTCAGCCACCACGAAGGCAAGCTGACACAGATTCAAACCATCACCGCCGACGACAGCCATGCCCGCGGCAGCGCCGACATCCATCTGACACCCGACGGACGCTTCCTCTATGCGTCAAACCGTCTGCAAGGCGATGGTATAGCCATCTTCAGCGTGGATAAAGAAAGCGGGATGCTCACACGCGCTGGCTACCAGGCCACAGCGCGGCATCCACGCAATTTTGCCATAACGCCCAACGGACGCTTCCTGCTTTGTGCCTGCCGTGACGCAGACACCATCCAAGTGTTTGCAATCGACCCCGACACCGGCATGCTCTCCGACACCAGCCACGACATCCACGTGCCCCACCCCGTGTGCATAGCCATCGGCTCAAAATAAAGTCACAGCAAATAATTCAACATTCAACAATGTCAACAAACAAGAAATGTTCATGCTGAATGAGCACATCAAAAACATTAAAAATGAAATAACTGAATACAAGAAGGCGATGGATGATGACTTCACATTCAAAGAAGAAAAGGGAGACCAAGCAGGTGGACCAGAAACAAGCAAGGTGGACCAGAAAAGTGGACCAGAAACACGGAATGCCATCTTACGTCTTATATCCGAGAACGCAAGCATCACTTCACGCGAAATGGCTAACAAATTGGGCATCAACAGGAGCGCCGTGTCTAAGCTCTTAAGAAAATGCAAGACAACGACATCATTCACCGTGAGGGTCCACAGAAGTCCGGGCATTGGGTGATTATACGACAGGATACGGATTTCGCATGAAGTTCACGACAAACAGTTTGCCGAGAGACATATTGTTGTGGCAGCTATAACCAAGTCAAGTCAATTGAAAAATCGGCCGTTGGAATTTCTCAGTGTCGTATGGCAACGAGTGATTCCAATGGCCGATTTGGGATAGAAGAAGAGACGGTTAGCGGCTTCTGACGAAATTAAGGAAACGGTTGAGTCCGTCGAGCATCACGCTGCGCGGACAAGCGATGTTCCACCGCATGTAGCCTTCGCCTTCGGCACCATACATCGTGCCGGCATTGAGCCATAGGCGCGCATCGTCCAGAAGAGCATGCTCAAGCGCGTCCGACGGCATGCCGAGACTGCTGCAGTCCATCCACACCAGATATGTGCCCTCAAGACGCGTTATAGGAAATTCCGGCAGCTCGCGACGGCAGAACTCCGCCATAGCCTCATAGTTGCCATGCAGATAGTCAACCAGCTGGTTGAGCCACTCTTCCCCTTCGTTGTAGGCAGCGATTGTCGCCGCCACGCCAAACGGATTCACGTCGCACACCTCGTTGATGTTTATCGCCTTGTCGATACGGCTTCGCAGGTCGTTGTCGAACGCCACGATATTTGCAATCTGCAGTCCGGCGATGTTGAAAGCCTTGCTCGGCGACACACACGTCACCGACCGGTGCAGGAAAGCGTCCGACAGCGACGCGAAAGGCGTATATTTGAACCCTTGATACACCAGTTCGCAGTGAATCTCATCAGCGACCACCGTCACGCCGTTGCGCAGACAGATGTTGCCAAGCCGCGTCAGCTCGTCGGGAGTCCAGACGCGCCCAGCCGGATTGTGGGGATTGCAGAGCAGCATCACTTTGGTGCGCGGGTCGGCGGCACAACGCTCAAGAGCGTCGAAATCCATCTTATAGGTGTCGGCGGTGCGGCGCAGAGGATTGCTCACAATCTCGCAGCCGTTGTTGCGTATCGACGAGAAGAAGCAGTTGTAGACTGGAGTCTGCACAATCACCTTGTCGCCCGGCACGGTCAGAGCCTTTATCACCGCCGATACCGCCGGCACCACTCCAGATGTGTAGATTATCCATTCGCGGTCGATGTCCCATCCATGCCTCCGGCTGAACCACGATGTCACGGCATCGTAGTAGGCGTCGGGCACACGGGTGTAGCCAAAGATTCCGTGCGCCACGCGTTTCTGCAGCGCGTCGATGATGGCAGGCGCCGTGCGGAAGTCCATGTCAGCCACCCACATAGGCAGCACGCCCTCGGGAGCGCTGTCCCACTTGTAAGAGTTTGTGGCGCGCCGGTCGATAGTCTTGTCGAAGTCGTATTTCATACAGGCAATTATTTTTTGTTTCGTTCAATCAGCAGGCAGTCGGCCGGCATCTTGATGTTGCCGTCGAGCACCACATCGCCGAGGCAGTCAGCCTCGATGCGTCCGCTGCGCGGATTTTTCACGCCTCCTATGCTTCCTTTTATTGTTGCGTTCACGGAACTGTACTCGAAAGCGCGGTCGCAAGCCGGATCAAACGTGCAATTCTCAAGCACCAGATTCTCGGCATAGCAGAGCGGTTGTTCGCCAGAGATGTGGCAGTTGACAAGGCGCAGGTTGCGCGAATGCCATCCCAGATACTCGCCATTGAGTTCCGAATCGTAGATGGTCACATTATCCACCTCCCAAAAGGCATCTTTAGTTGTGATTCTCGCGTTGCGCACCACTACGTTGCTCACATATTGGAACACGTATTTGGAGTCAGACACCAAGCCGTCGATTTCGATGTCGCTGCTGAACATGAAAGGATACGTTCCTCCTTGCAGCCGCAAGTTCTTAGCACGTATGCCCTTGCATCGCCAGAACGTCTCGTCGGCATCGGTCATCACCACGTTCTCAATGTCGATGTCGTGCATCTCGCGAAACATTTTCGGCGCGTCGATGTGCGTGTCAGTCATCCGCAGATGGTCGCTATACCACAGTGCAGAGCGTCCGCCCACATCGAAATGGCAACGATCAATCACGAACCCGTGCACATGCCAGAACGGATAGTTGCCCTCAAAACGGCAATTTGTCGCCTTGATGTTGCTGCACTCCTTTATCGCCGACTCGCCTTCGCGTATCACCACATTGTCGAGGTGTAGGTTGTGCGACTCAAACAGCGGTCGCTCGCCGCCGAATTCCTTATCTTTTATCAGTTCCATAACTGTGTTTTTTAATGTTCTATGCTGTCTGCAAATTTACGTGTTTTTCCGCAAAGCCCACCTATCCGAATTACCGAACTTTCAACCTTTTTTACCCCTTTATACGGCCTTCATCCAGCGTCGGCGCCACAAATGCACCAGGAAGATGGCGCCACGGAACGTCAGCTCAACACACATGGCAATCCACACACCGCGCAGTCCCATTGTTGGAGCAAGCCATGCAGCCATCGTAAGGCGCACAGCCCAGATGCTCAGGAAGTTCATAAGACAAGGCTTCAGCGTGTCGGCGGCACCGACACAAACGCCATACGCCACAATCGACGCGGCAAACATCGGCTCGGCAAACGCCTCGATGCGCAACGCCATTACACCAAGCCGGCGTATCTCGTCAACAGGCGTCATCAGCCCGATAATCTCGGGAGCAGCGACATACATAAGCACACCCATCACCGCCATCACCGCCATGCCCATTCCGACAGTGATTTTAGCGAAGCTCCACGTCAGGTCGCGACGGCGCGCACCGACACTCTGCCCCACAAGCGTGGTGGCAGCCTCAGCAATGCCATAACCTGGCATATAGCAAAGGCTCTCGGCTGTGATGGCAAACGAGTTGGCAGCGATGGAGCACACTCCCAGCGGCGCTACAATGGTGGTTATCGCAATCTGCGCGCTGCATATCACCCCATGCTCCAAACCCATCGGGAAACCGATTTTAACCGCCTTTCTGAGCGTGTCGGCTATCGACTGTCTCCATCCGCGCAGCCCTGCAAGCCGCAGATGTGACGTGCCGTGGCGCAGATACCACAACAGCCAAGCCACGACCACCGTTTCGGCAAGCACCGTGCCAAGAGCCGCACCCTCAACACCAAGTCCCGCACCTGGGAGAAACACATCGAATCCAGCCACAGCGACCGTACGCGAAGGGAAAATCAGCAGAAAGTTGAACACCACATCAAGGGCGCACATAGCCACTCCCGCCATGCTCGGCACGTGCATATTGCCGCTGCACCGCAGCATGCCGCCGGCAAGAAACTGCATCTGAAGCGCTGGAAGAAACAAGGATATTATCAGGAAATAAGTCGACGCATCGCGATGTATCGACTCGGCGCCGCCAAGCCAAACAGGCAAACTACTGCTGATGCCGGCACCGATGGATGCAAGCAGAAGGCTGAACGCCAACACCGCCACCACCGACTGCCGCAACACGCGCTGCGCGCCTTCCCAGTCGCCGGCACCGATGCGGTGGGCAACCTGCACCGAAAAACCCGAAGCCGCAGCACTCAGCAGTCCGCCGAAGAGCCATGTGGTTGTCGACACCAAGCCTATCGCCGCCGAGGCCTCAGCGCCGAGGCTTCCAACCATCGATGCGTCGATATACTGCATCACAATCGACGACAACTGCGCCACAACCGCCGGCACACTCAGCATCACCGCCAAGCGCACCTTCTGTCCAGCCGACATAGTCCGACCATCGCGGATCATCGCCAGCAACCTGTCTGCCTCTGTCTTTATTCTCATAATTCAAAGTGCAAAATTAATCAAAATTTCCGGACCGGTTTTCTGGCATCAATCAGCCCCAGCTTTTCAAGCCTCATAATTATCGCCGTTTGGCTGCGCCCCATCTTCTGCGAGATTTCACGGAAGCCCATTCCGCCACAATAAAGTTTATATAATTTTCTGTCGTCAGCCCTTGTCCAGCGATTGCCGGCATTTGGATGCGGTTCAATTGGCTTGTCAGCAAGGCGTTCAGGCGATATGCACTCCAAAACAAAAACCGACGGCTTGCTTTTGTCATACATCACAATTGTCCGTACCTTCGCCCGTGTCATCGCCACATAAAATAAGCGTCGCTCCTCGCCAAACAAATAACCGTCACTGTCGCTCATCACGAAGCCAAGCACGGGATCGTCGGCAATAGTCGACGGAAAACCGAAACTACCGTTGTTGCAGTTCAACAGCACCACATAGTCAGCCTCCAAGCCTTTCGAACGATGCATGGTAAGAAACTCCACCTCACGTCCGCAAATCGTATAAAAAAGAGAATTGCCACTACGTCTCTGCCGGAAGTTTTTAGCCAGCAAATAATCGTCATAAGTGTATCGTCCAAGCAAAAACACGGACTTTCCCAAAGGAATCTCCGCCACAATTCGCTCAAGAGCGCCCACGGCATCTCCCCTACTGTATTCACGAAACACGATCTCTGTTTTTGCGTCCGATGAAAACGGATGAATGTTTTTCCTTATCTGAGCAGGGTTACGCTGAATGAACGCCGCCGATTTTTCCACGAGCGGATTTCCGAAACGATATGTAGTCTCAATCTTGTTTAAATCCGTTTTTCCGAAATATTGGTCGAAATGACAAAAGAGATTCATGTCGCTGCCCGAAAAGCGATAGATAGACTGCCAATCGTCACCGACACAATACAGTTGCGCCTGCGGATTGCCACGGCGCAACGCTAACAGGAAGTTATAGCGGTCCATCGAGATATCCTGAAACTCATCGACGATGATACAGTCATAATTTCCTCCGCCATTAGCATTGCACAATGCCGTTGCACCAACAATCAAGTCTGTGAAATCCACCTTTCCCTCGCTTCTCAATATTTCATTGTAGCGCACAACAACTGGTTCCAACACCTTTCCAACAATAAAACGGCTGCGCTTGTCGCCTCTTTGCGCGACATCAGCGGCAACGTCAGCCATCGACCGGCAGCTTGTCTTCAGTAGGGTGGCAAACGTGGCGGTCAAGCGGATAAACACCTTCTCGCGCATACTGTTTTCCGGCAGGATTCTGTCGAAAAGCTCATCGCTCCGCACCTCCCGAATCGCGACACCCGCGGCGACAAGTTCACGTTTCAGCCTTTGGCGCGCTTTCTCATAGGCAAAGTCAGCGCTCGACAGTTCAATCAGACGTGTGCCAAATTTTTTATGCACCTCGCGTTTCCACGTAATCCCGTCATTATAGCGTTCGTTGGCCTCTTCATAAGTCAATCCACGGTCTTTGGCAAACCACGTAGGCACCATCCCATGCTCATCGACGCCAAAATGTTCCAGATAGAGTCTGCACGGCTTTCCGCCGTCCATATAGTGAATCGAGAAGTCGGGACGATACTGCACGTGACGCTCATCAGCCACCTGATGCTCATACGGCTCCTCATATCGGAAATCCACACCAAGCGACGTCAGCAAAAAGCAGATTTTCTTCTCCTCGCCACTGCGCACATGCACTTCGTTTCCGTCCATGTCGGGAAACAGCGCACAATACCGTCTGTCGGTGCTCTCGCCCAACTGCAACCTACGGACATTCTTTGATTTCTCGTCCTCGTCAAGCTCCATCAAGTCGGAATAGTCAGCGAAATATTCCACCAGACATTTCCTATAGTCGGCATTATGGGCAAGTTCCCTATAGATTCGCACAAAAACAGCATCGGTATTGTCACAAATAGACGGCTTGCATTTAGACTGAGCAGAAATAATATCAAGCGCCAACTTATGGAATGTGTATCCGCGCAGGCCCGGATGCGGCATCCTCTCCGTCAGCTCGGCAGCAGCCTTATGAGTGTAACTGATAAGCAGTATCCTCTCCGGACTGATGTGTTTTTTCTGAATAAGATACTCCACCTTGCCAACTATCGACGACGTCTTGCCACTACCGGCGCTGCTCACCACCAGGCAATTCTGTTCCTCCGACACAATCGAACGCCTCTGCTGGTCGTCGAGAGGATATGCAAGAACGGTGTCGAAAAAAGCCTTATGCTCCCGCAATTTGTCGTCTTTAAAGCGATTGTTGTGAGCATCCACAATGCTGTGGAGATTCTCAAAATCATCCTTGAATTTTGCTATGGAAGGATTGTAAGACATCAGAATCCGGCTTCTTCTTTCAACATCACACACCCTATTATAAACATCAAGCATCGACGACTTCAACTCTTCACACAGGATGGCGTCAACATATCGTCCAGAGTACTCACTGTCTACATACTTCTCCAAATCCGAAACATGCAACCGCTCTGCCACAATTTCTGCTACGGCTTTCTGACGGCGGGAATGCACCTGTCGGAAAATCATCAATGCGGCAAACACCGCCAACATCACAGACAAAGCAATCAACATAGACAAGAAGTTTTGATATATTCAAAGTGCAAAATTAATCTTTCATATCCATTCTTTCAACTTTATGCACTATCTTTGTATAAGCATAGAAGACAGAAAAAGATTTATCAATATGGCTGGAATAGGAAAGACCAACGTGGCGCGTCTGCTTGACCGCGCCAAAATAAAATACGAGCTTGTGCCTTACGAGGTCGACGAAACCGACCTTGGCGCACAGCATATCGCCGACCAACTCGGCGAAGACATTCAGCAAGTGTTCAAGACACTTGTGCTGACAGGCGACAAGGTCAAACATTTTGTTTGCGTGGTGCCGGGATGCTGCGAGGTAGACCTCAAGAAAGCAGCGAAGGTGTCGGGCAACAAGAAGGCGGAGATGCTCCACATGAAGGATCTGCTGCCAACCACCGGCTATATCCGCGGAGGATGCTCGCCAATCGGTATGAAAAAACCGTTTCCCACGTTTTTCCACCGTTCGTGTCTTGATTTCAACTTCATCTATGTGAGCGCCGGTGTGCGCGGACTGCAACTGAAAATCGACCCCAAGGATTTGATTGAATATGTCGGGGCTTCGACAGCCGACATTATTGTCACACCTAAAGACGAGGATCTCAACGATGAACACATTTGGTAAGATTTTCCGGCTGACGTCGTTCGGCGAGTCGCACGGGACTGCCGTGGGCGGCGTTGTCGACGGTATGCCCGCAGGCATTGCAATCAACCTCGACCGTGTGCAGCACGAACTCGACCGCCGCCGTCCGGGGCAGTCGGCAATCGTCACGCCACGGAAAGAGTCAGACCGCGTAGAAGTGCTGTCGGGACTGTTTGAGGGCGTGACAACGGGCACCCCCATAGGGTTCGAGGTGAGAAACGCCGACCACCACTCAGCCGACTACGGCAACATCCGACAGACGTTCCGTCCGTCACACGCCGACTACACATACACCGAAAAATACGGGCTGCGCGACCATCGCGGCGGCGGACGCTCGAGCGCGCGCGAGACTATTGCCCGTGTCGTTGCCGGAGCATTCGCTCGCCAGGCATTGGATCAACTCGGCATCTCCATCTACGCCTACACTTCGCAGGTGGGCGACATCAGCCTCGACCCCGACTACCGCAAATACGACCCAGCGCTGGTGGAAACCAACGCCGTGCGCTGCCCCGACCCCGAAACGGCGGCAAGTATGTACGACCTCATCGACAAGGTGAGACGCGAAGGCGACACCATAGGCGGCACGGTGACCTGTGTGGTCAAAGGAGTGCCGACAGGACTCGGCGAACCCGTGTTTGACAAGCTGCATGCCCGACTGGCATACGCCATGATGGGCATAAACGCCGCCAAAGGCTTTGAGTATGGAATGGGATTCGACGGCGTTGGCAACCGTGGAAGCATGATGAACGACGCGTTCACTTCCGACAATGGAAAAATCCACACATCGACCAATCATTCAGGCGGCATACAAGGCGGAATTTCAAACGGCGAGGACATATATTTCCGCGTGGCGTTCAAGCCCGTGGCAACACTGCTGCGCGACGTCGACACGGTCGACGCCTCGGGCAACCCCACCGTGCTGAAAGCCAAAGGACGCCACGACCCGTGCGTGCTGCCGCGCGCTGTGCCTATCGTGGAGGCCATGGCTGCAATGACTGTGCTCGACATGTACCTGCTCAACAAAACCACCCGTCTGTAATGCACAAGCCATACCGCGACTTCGCCGACTTCCTCCACGAGCGTTTCCCCGACTTCAAGGTGCAGAAGATTGCCATCAACGCTGGCTTCACCTGTCCAAACCGCGACGGCTCAAAAGGCACCGGCGGATGCACATACTGCAACAACCAGACGTTCAACCCCGAATACTGCCGCCCGTCGCTGTCGGTGGGCGAACAGATTGAGAAAGGGCGCACGTTCTTCGGAAAGAAATATCCCGACATGAAGTATCTGGCTTATTTTCAAGCCTATACCAACACCTACGGCGAACTTCGCCATCTTGTAGACCTCTACGAGGAGGCAGTGGCTTGCCCCGACGTGGTGGGACTGATCATAGGCACCCGACCAGACTGCATGCCCGACACTCTGCTGCAATATCTCGCATCGCTTTCGCAACGCACATTCGTGATGGTGGAATACGGAGCCGAGACCGCCAGCAACCGCACTCTCGACGTCATCAACCGCGGACATTCGTGGGAGGACACCGTCGACGCCGTAAACCGCACACACGCAGCCGGAATAGCCTGCGGACTGCACCTCATCCTCGGACTGCCGGGAGAGTCGGAGGCCGACATGCTCCACACCGTAGACCAAGTGTCGGCTCTGCCAATAGACACCGTCAAGCTCCACCAGCTGCAGATTATCCGCGGCACGCGCCTTGCCAGGCAAGTGGCGTCAGGCGAAGTCAGCGTGGCACGATGGTCGGCCAACGAGTATATATCACTGTGTGTCAAGATAGTGAAGCGCATGCGCAGCGACATCGCCATTGAGCGATTCGTGTCGCAGTCGCCCGAAAACCTGCTCATCTCGCCGCGCTGGGGGCTGAAAAACTACCAGTTCACCAACCTGCTCCACAACGCTCTGAGAAGCAACGACAAAAAATGCTGACAATTTTATCGGTTATTTGGAATTATTCTGAATAATAATTTTTAACTTTGCACCCGTAAAAACAGAAGATAAAGACATTATGAGGCTATCAGACATAAAGACTGGCGAAAGTTGCGTGATTGTCAAAATTTTGGGTCACGGATCGTTTCGCAAGCGTATGATGGAGATGGGATTTGTCAGAGGCAAGAAAATCCTCGTTGAGCAGAACGCTCCGCTGCGCGACCCTATAAAATACCGAATCCTCGACTATGAAATATCGTTGCGACGCGCCGAGGCAAACCTGATAGAGGTGGTGCGCGAGCAACAAGCCGCCGACGTGCCCAATGAAGACATCGCAATCATCAAGGAAGACGACTGCGGATTTATAAACAAATTCGACACCGAACGCCACACAATCAACGTGGCACTCATCGGAAACCCAAACTGCGGAAAGACTTCGCTGTTCAACATCGCCTCAGGAGCAAAGGAGCACGTAGGAAACTACAGCGGTGTCACCGTCGACGCAAAAAGCGGGCGAATGGAGTACAACGGCTACTCGTTCAACATCGTCGACCTGCCCGGCACCTACTCTCTGTCGGCATATTCCCCCGAAGAACTCTACGTGCGGCGCTACCTCCACGACGAGGTGCCCGACGTGATTATCAATGTGGTCGACTCATCCAACCTTGAGCGCAACCTGTATCTGACCACCGAGCTCATCGACATGGACCGCAGCATGGTGATTGCCCTCAACATGTACGACGAGCTGGAACGAAGCAAGGTGACGTTCGACTACGAATCGCTGGAGAGGATGATCGGAGTGCCGATGGTGCCCACAGTGTCAAAAAGCGGAAAAGGCGTAAACGAACTGTTTGACACGATTATAAGCGTCTACGAAGGACGCAACGACGTGGTACGCCACGTGCATATCGGATTCAAGAAAGACATCGAGGACGCAATAAAGCAAATCCAGTCGCAGCTCAAGAGCGAGGCAGACCTCGATATGCGGTTCTCCGCTCGCTACCTGTCGATAAAACTGCTTGAGGGCGACAAGGAAGTGGTGACTATGCTGTCGTCACTGCCCCACTACGCTGAAATCAGGGCGCTGCGCGACTCACTGGTGGCAGAAATCGAGAAATCGCACGAAGAGGATATGGCAACAGTGATAGCCAACTCAAAATACGGATTCGTGTCGGGCGCGCTCCGCGAAACGCTCCACACCGAGGACAAGGAAGAGGCCAAAACCACGGCAATGATTGACGCCGTTGTGACAAGCAGGCTGTTCGGATTTCCGATTTTCATATTCATAATGTGGCTGATGTTCTGGGCCACTTTCACCATCGGACAATACCCTATGGACTGGATAGACGCCGGCGTGGGGTTGATTGGCGACCTCATCAGCACATACATGCCCGACGGTCCGGTAAAGGATATGCTCATAGACGGCGTAATCGGCGGTGTGGGCGGTGTGATAGTGTTCCTGCCCAACATCCTCATCCTCTACGCCTTCATCTCGTTTATGGAAGACTCCGGATATATGGCGCGAGCCGCCTTCATTATGGACAAAATAATGCATAAGATAGGACTCCACGGAAAATCGTTCATCCCGCTGGTGATGGGATTCGGATGCAACGTGCCGGCAATCATTGCCACACGCACCATCGAGAGCCACTCGAGCCGTCTGATTACGATACTCATCGACCCGTTCATGTCGTGCGGCGCGCGTCTGCCCATCTATCTGCTGCTCATCGGCGTGTTCTTCCCCAACCATGCCAGCCTGGCACTGCTCAGCCTGTATGCGCTCGGCATAATCGTGGCGGTGGTCACCGCAAGACTGCTGCGCAAATTCCACTACAAGAAGGATGAGACACCGTTTGTGATGGAGCTTCCGCCCTACCGCATCCCGACCATGAAGGCCACGATGCGCCACATGTGGGCCAAAGGACAGCAGTATCTGAAAAAGATGGGAGGCATCATCCTCGTGGCGAGTCTCATCATCTGGATGCTCAGCTATTTCCCACGCCCAACGGAGGAACAGGAAGCGACTGCGCGCACGGAAATGATTCAAGATGGCAACACCAACGTGACTCCGGAAAACGTAACAAAAGTGGCGACCACCGAGAATTCGTGCCTCGCACGCCTCGGCAAACTGGTGCAGCCAGTGTTTGAACCGCTTGGCTTCAACTGGAAAATGACCGTGTCGCTGATTTCGGGAACGGTGGCAAAAGAAACCGTTGTCTCTACACTCGGCGTGCTCTACAGCGGCGACTCCGACAACGAGGCGGCTCTCGCAGAACGCATACAGAAGCCGAACCCGAAAACCGGAGTGCCCGACTTCACCCCTCTTGTCGCGGCTTGCTTCATGATTTTTGTGCTCATCTACGTGCCGTGTATCGCCACAATCACAGCCATTGTGCGCGAAACGGGAAGCTGGCGCTACGGAGCGTTCACCCTTGTCTACAACACATTTGTGGCATGGTTGATAGCCTTTGCCGTCTACCAGATAGGAACATTATTCATGTAGCATGGCACAACAACGCAACAACGCCATCTCCATAGCCAAAGGCTTTGCCATCATCTTCGTGGTGATGGCCCACGCCGACATGCCCGGCATGCTCAACCGCGCCATCTACCTGTTTCACATGCCTCTGTTTTTCATCACCGCGGGCTATTTCTTCAAGCACGAGACGGTGGAAAACCCATGGCCGTTTATCGTGAAGCGCTTCAAGGGTCTTTACGTGCCTTTCGTGAAATGGAGCATCTTCTTTCTACTCATCCACAACCTGCTGTTCAAGATAGGCATTCTCAACGAGGTCTACGGCAACTGGACTGGCGGCACCACACATCCCTACTCCATCCACCAATTCTGGCAGCGGCTCACCAACATAGTGTTCTCCATGGGAGGCTACGATGAGTTTTTCGCCGGAGCGTTCTGGTTTTTCCGCGGACTGCTCGTGGCAAGCATCGCCTTCGTGGTGCTCTACTATATGCTCAACAACGTGAAGCGGCTGCGCGGACGCACAGTGGCGATTCCATTGGTGATTTTCTTCATCGCTCTTGGCTTCGCATTGTTCAAAGCGGGCGAAGGAGTAAAGATTGTCACACTCGTGCAGGGTGGCTACCGCGACACGATGGGCGTGTTGTTTTTCAGCATCGGCGTGCTGTACCGCAAATATGAGCAACGCATCGGACACAGCCTGTGGCTCGCCGCTGCCGGAGCGGCTGTCGTGCTTGCCGGATCATGGCTGGAATGCCGTGGCATGAGCCTGTCGGTGCGCATCCGCGACGTGCTGTCGCTGCCAGTGACGGGAGTCGCCGGATGGCTGATGACCTACAACATTTCTTACCACCTGTCGCACCTCAAGGGACGCATAATCCAGTTTTTGGAGTACTGCGGCGAGCACACTCTCTACATCTTCATCTGGCACGTGTCGGCATACAAGGTGGTCAGCCTGCTGAAAATATGGTGGTACGGACTCGACCCACGGCAGATCGGGTGCCACATGGTGATTCACGACTATGCGCAGACCGACTGCTTCTGGATTCTGTACACCATTGCCGGCGTAGGCATTCCGCTATCGGGATACTGGCTTTACAGCCGCATCCGGCAGCAACGCCGTTTTTTTTAATTTTTTTGTGAAAAAAGTTGGGAATTTATTTGGTTTTTGACTCTTCTCCCCTATGTTTGCAAGGAATTATTAGAAAAACGACAATAAATGCTATTATTACGGTTTAGCGGACAGTAATAATTCAAAAACAAGAAAAACGCCTCCGGCTATTTCTTCTGAAAAAAAACTAAACCCGATAGCTTGACTATGTCAGAGGCTACCGGGAATCAAATCTTTATTAAGGTTCTCAACCGAACAATTCAGAATGACTACCCAAACGGATTAACTTCACAACGTTGGAGTCTACATCTATCCAAATCAATAGATAATCACCCTGAATATGACACTCCATATGTCCGGCATAATCGCCAATCAACATATGTGCATGATATTCTGATGGAATCTCCGCGCCGGTTTTCAAATACTTATCCACGAACTCATAAAGTTCCCGTAGCTTTTTAGGCTGATTAGCATACCGCTTCAAGTCTTTCTTGAATTGCCTGCCACTCTTTATCTCTTTCATTTAACACCTAATGAATTAAGGAACGAATCATAACTATCCATATTGACAGTCGTAAGAGTCGACTCATCTTGCGCCTCTTTCATTGCAGCCACCGTTGTCGCATTGGGTGTATTGTAAGCCACATCCATAAGAATAGTCTCTACATAATTATTGAGACTGCGATTGTCTCTCGCAGCTAATTGTTTTAGGCGTTCCAAAAGTTCGGTACGCAGACGGAACATTGTCGACTTTCTATTTATTGCTACATTCATAGTGCTATCATTAATACTGCAAAGTTATATACCTTTTACTTCACAAACAAATATTTCCGATAAAAGTTTGGTCAAACCGACCAAACTGACTATATTTGCGCCGTCATTCAGCGGAATGGCACGACATACTAAAACTAACAAGAGACGTTATGTCTTCTGCTTGTACGGATAAAGCGTAGGAAACTTACATCCAACATATGCAAGAGAAGGTCATGACTGTCTCCACGTCCATAAGGCGTGGAGCTGTTATTTCCACATCTTCATATACAGGTATTCCTACCACCTATCCGTAAAGGCGTGGCATAGCAGCCCACGCCTCTTTTTTATATTTAATATAGCATTTAGGGCTGAGGTGTCATTGTACTCTTATTTCATAAATTATGGATTTCAAAATATTCGACCCATCGAAGAACACATTAAGAGAAATACCTGAATCTAATGGCGTTTTCCTTGTGTTGCTGAAATATTCGGGTCAGTTATTCTATTTTTGTCGCACTGAGCATGTTCCCGATTTCAGCAATTTTACCATAGGGAAATGTGTCATGCCTGTGGTATATATAGGCTCTACGAACAATTTGAGAAAACGCATTTGGACTCAAACCCTAAATGGCACTGCGGATAAAATGACCATGCGCAAATCCATTGGTGTGCTCATGGGACTAAATTTTGACCCATCATCGGATCGCAAGCGTTTCTGTATTTCCGATGAAAAGGACTTATCTGATTGGATGTTCGAAAATCTAATTTTCCTCTATTGCGAAACCGAAGATCCAATGGCAGAAACAAAGTTAATCACTCAATACAATCCTCCGTTAAACATAAAAAACAATACCAATCCGGTAAATGCAGAATTTCGGAAAGAATTATCATCCCTCAGATCAAATGTTGATTTTATGAAATCGTCAAACGAGAATGATAATTTCGACAACGATGAACTTGACAACGATGAACTCGACAACGAAAATGACAAGCGCTACAACAATGTACCCCACGTTGTTGCCCCATCAGTCACAGCCATATCATCTAATGACGAAATACATACAGCATCCGAAGTGAAAAACGATTCATTGACATCAACCAAATACAGCAAAACAAGAATTGCTTTAGGAATTGTCGTAATCTTGGTAATCATCTATAATATAGGCAGATTATTCGACGATTATACAATCCATGAAGATGGACAAACTCAATATATTGTCACGCAAGACTTTTTAGCTGCAACAGACTATGAAACGGTTCATAATCTTAATTCTTTATATTTTAATAATCCGAATGAGCCGGAAATTACATATTCATATGCAGCCGCTCATTGGGATAAATTCGTAAATTTTTACCAAGGAGATGTTGTCGTTGTCTTGAAATTCGATGGATATGGATATAGGGTAAAGAGGCTCTCAGATGGAATGAAGGGGATAATACCCAACAAGAAATTATTGTCAAAAAAAGACTAATTGAGATTACGGATCTTGCCATTTCCGAATTTTTTTGTAAAAAAAGTTGGGAATTTATTTGGTTTTTCGATTCCCCCCCTATATTTGCAAAAAATTATCAGAGAAACGACAATGAATGCTACAATTCACAACTTCAACAATGCCGAGAAGCGCACAATTTCGGCTGAAGGACGCATTGTGCCTGTCCTTTCTCTCATTACGACATTCCATTCCCAAACAATAATTATAAAAATCACAAGCACCTCGCAACGCGACGCATTGTCGGCGTTCCGCTAAGCGCGGGTGCTTGTGCCAATATTGGGGCACAGCCCCGAAACATCCGACAAACTTGACCAAACAAAACTAAATTATAGACATAACCAAACAAAAACCAACCAAAACAATGAAAAGGTATCTACTTTCCACTTTCACGATTGCAGCCGCGGCGCTGCTCGTGACATCGTGTAACGATGAGATGGACAACGGCCTGAAGACAGGCGACGAGGGAACCGTGACATTCACAGCGCAACTGCCTTCGGAAATGGGAACTCGTGCGTTTGCCGACGGACTGACGGCGAAACATCTGCAATATGCAGTGTATGAGGCTGGGCAATCAACACCTCTGAAGGTGTTCGGCGACGAGACAACTGTTGTGGGAGAAGCCGAAATGGTCAACCTCAAGAAATCGGTAACCCTGAAACTGACTTCCGGCAAATCCTACGACGTGATTTTCTGGGCTGACGCCACAACCGATTCTCCATACACTTTCAATCCGGCATCACAGGAAGTGAGTGTGGACTACAGCAAGGTGAACAACAACAGCGACAATTGCGACGCTTTCTTCAAGAAAGAAACAATCACCGTTAGCGGGAACCAAAGTGTTGACGTCAAACTTACACGTCCGTTCGCGCAGGTGAACATAGGAACCGACGACTTTGACGCCGCCAAGGCCTCCGGACTGGAAGTGACCCAGACCGAAGTTGTGGCAAAAGCATTCGCCACGCTGAACCTTGCCACCGGCGAAGTTGCCGACGAGGCTGACCGCACATTCACTATGAAAGCCATTCCGACAGCATCCGACGGAGAGTTTCCCGTTGCCGGCGGCTACAAATACCTATCGATGGACTACCTGCTCGTAGGTGCAGACAAGGCGACTGTCGATGTGGCTTTCAACTATGGAGGTCCGCAGAACCGCACGTTCACAAACGTGCCAGTGCAGCGCAACTACCGCACAAACATCTACGGCTCGCTGCTCACAAACACCACTGACTTCAATGTGGTCATCGAACCGGCATTTGCAACCACCAACTACAATCTCGGCGCTCTCTACACAGCTTCGCAAATCGGTGGAGCGGTGACGCTGAGCGACAACGTTGACTTTGACCGCACAATCGCTGTGCAACCAGGCAAAACAATGTCAGTGAACCTCAACGGGAAAACGGTGAAAAACACCACCGACTTGTGGGAAAACCCAAGCGTGCCAAACAGCTGGTCTCTGTTCTCTGTAAGAGGCACCGACAGCAAACTGACTCTTTCAGGCGACGGTGATGTCATCGCCAAAGCCAACGACTGCTACGCTGTCGATGTTCAGGACGGAGGACATCTTGTTATCGAGGACGGACACTTTAACGGCAACGTCCACGCAGTCTATGTATATGAAGGTGTTGCGGAAATAAAAGGCGGAACATTCGAGGTGCAGCAGAAATATTCTGACGCAGATAAAGCCGATGAGTTCGTGCTCAACTGCTATGACGCGAACCGCGAAAACGGAACAGCGAAAATCATCGTTACCGGCGGCACATTTATTGGATTCAACCCTGGTGACTGCAAGGCTGAGGGCAACGGCACCAACTTCGTAGCCCCTGGCTATGCTTCAATCCCCAACGGCACAGCTGCCGACGGCCGCACCATCTGGAAAGTTGTGCCGGCTGTGGAGGCTACAACAGGAGCGGAACTTGAAAACGGCAATGCATCCTTCGCCATTAATACAAGTTTCACTATCGGTTGTGCTTATTTAAGCAATTCAAGAACTAAAAACATTTCTTTCACAAACTCTTCCGTTATCAATGCCGACAATTCTATCATTCAGACGTTCCTTATAGGTAAAAATTCAAATGTAACAATTTCTGGAAGAGGCAAGATAGTAGGACCGACACGTGCATCTTCCAACACTGCCACTATTTGGTTGGCAAATGGCGGCACAGTCAATATCAACGGCAATATGACAATCGAGGCTGGAAGTGGAAGTTCTACCAACAACTGCATCCGCATTGTTAAAGGCACAGCAAACATCTATGATGGATACTTCCACGCAGGTTTGGATAAAAATGGCGGAGCTAACGCATGTATTCTGCTAACACCCGGCACTTCATCTTCCACAAGTCCAGCAAATTTGAATATTTATGGTGGCGTTTTCGAGACAGACGGCGACTTTCCTGTTATAAACATTCAAGACGGGGCATCTGCGAACAAATACAATCATGTGTTGATATATGGTGGCACATTCGTTGGATTTGACCCATCTATAGGCGATTCTGGCGCAAACGTACCAACATTCGTTGCCCCTGGCTACAAATCGGTAGAGACCACCTACAATGGCAAGCAGGCTTGGAAGGTTGTTAAAGAATAACTAACAGCAAGCATCTAACGCTTCACAATATGGTCGGCGTCGTGTCTGCACAGGCACGACGCCGATTTCATTGCGCATGTCACCGTCGTGCCTCGCGGCACTCGTCGGCGCGGCTCTTGCTCGTTGTGACGAGAAACACGCCCACAAAAATCATCGCCACGGCAAGCCCCTTCATCACATTGAACGAGTCGAGCCCGAGACAAACCGTCACGACACACGCCACTACGGGCTGCACGTAGTTGTACATTCCAGCCACCGTGGGACGCAGATTCTTCTGCCCGACAATGATAAATATATAGCTCACAAACGTGGCAAACACCACGATAAACGCCACGGCAAGCACATCGTCCCATCCAAGTGCAAGCCAGTCGGTTGCCACAAGACTCGAATATGAGAACGGAAGCGTGCAGAGAAAAGCATAGGTAAACATCCACTTCATCACCGTCACAAGCGAATAGCGGCATATAAAATTCTTGAACAGGACAAGATAGGTGGCATAACTCAGTTGGGCGAAAAGCACAAGCAGGTCGCCAAGTATGGGATGTGCACCGGCTGCCGTGGCAGTGGCTCCACTGCCCAGAATGAGCATCAACGCGCCCCCAGCCCCGAAAGCTATGCCTGCCACCTTTTTCCCCGTGACCGGCTCACGAAGGAATACGGCGGCAAGAAGCATTGCCCACAAAGGCATACTCGTGGTGATTATCGACGCGTCGGCAGGCGACGACAGTTTGACCCCAAAGATGAAACTGCCCTGATTGAACACTATGGCAAGAAGCGATGCGGCAAACAGACGCAGCATGTCGCGCGGCGGCACGTGCTCCGGTTTTTGAAACAGCGACACTGCCCAGAACAGCACCATCGCGCCGAAAATGCGCAAATCGGTGAGCACAAACGGCGTGACCACACCGCCAGCCATAACAACCTTGGCAAGGGGCGACATCAAGCCCCAACTCGTATTCGCCAGCAGCATCGCGCCGTGGCCTTTCCAACTGAATTTTTCCATAATCGGGCACAAAATTAGACATAAATCTATTATTTATACCTACCTTTGCACCAAAATTCAAAAGATGACAGACAAGAGTTATTCTCTCACCATAACAAAAGAACAACTGGCAGAATTGCCCCGAGTGGAGTTTCCCGGTGTAATCAAGGTGGTAAACACCGCCGCCGAGGCACGCAAAGCGGTGTCGATACTGAAAAAATATCCTATCCTCGGCTTCGACACCGAATCAAAGCCCACATTCAGAAAAGGAGTGCCTATCCACGTCTCGCTGATTCAGATTTCAGCCGACGATGTGTGCTTCCTGTTCCGCGTGCGCAAAATTGACGACCTCGAACCTCTGCACGAAATCATGGACAACCCCGACATTCCAAAAATCGGACTGTCGCTCCACGACGACTTCTCGATGCTCGCCCACAACTACGACTTCCACCCCCAGGGATTCATCGACCTGCAGAAACTTGTGCCCGACTACAATTTCGGCTGCTCAAGCCTGCAGAAAATCTACGCAATCCTGTTTGACATGAAAATCTCAAAGTCGCAACAGCTGTCGAACTGGGACGCCGAGACGCTCACCGAGGCACAGACATCCTACGCCGCCATCGACGCATGGGCGTGCATACGCATCTACCGACGGCTGCTCAGCGATGCGTTTGTGCCGGAAGAGTCAAAATATAAAGTCATAAAATCGACCGACAATGAAAACTAAAAAATCCACATGGCTGCCGCTGCTGCTGCTTGTTTATCTGATGGTGATGGCCTACGTAGGCCGCGGACAGGTGGCAGCAGGCAAGTATCTGCAATATTTCGGAGTGATGGGCGTGTCGCTGCTCGTAATCGTGCTGCTGCATTTCACGCTCAAACACAAAGAGCGCCTCAAAAAGCTGCGCGAGAACGATGAAGAATTGCCGCAACGGAGCCGAAAAGAAGGCAACGAAGAAAAATGACCCGTTTATTTTTGGTCATTACCTTTTATATCATTAAATTTGTTCACTTTAGAAAAATCTTATAAAACCTAAAAATATTATGGACAACGAACTCCTAAAACAAGTTACGGAAAAAGCCGAGAAATGGCTTTCTCCTGAATACGACGAAGAAACACGCGCTGCCGTAAAGGCTATGCTCGACAGCGAAGACAAGACAGAACTCATCGAGTCGTTCTATAAAGACCTCGAATTCGGCACTGGTGGCTTGCGCGGAATCATGGGCGCCGGCTCAAACCGTATGAACATATACACCGTTGGCGCCGCCACCCAAGGCTTGTCAAACTATCTGAAAGTGGCGTTCAAGGACCTTCCGGAAATCAAGGTTGTGGTGGGTCACGACGTGCGCAACAACAGCCGCAAATTCGCCGAAATCGTTGCCGACATCTTCTCGGCCAACGGCATCAAGGTGTATCTCTTCGACTCTTGCCGCCCTACTCCGGAAATGTCGTTTGCAATCCGCCATTTCGGATGCCAGAGCGGTGTAATCATCACTGCATCTCACAACCCGAAAGAATACAACGGCTACAAAGCCTATTGGGACGACGGCGCGCAGATGATTGCCCCTCACGACGTGAACACAATCAAATATGTCAACGAGGTGACCGACGTTGCCGACATCAAATTCAAAGGCGACCCGTCGAAGATTGAAATCATCGGAGAGGAAGTTGACAAGATTTTCCTTGAAAAAGTTAAAAGCCTGTCGCTCAGCCCAGAGGCAATCAAGAGACATCACGACATGAAGATTGTCTACACGCCAATCCACGGAACCGGCTTGAAACTGATTCCCCGCTCTCTCGCAAACTACGGCTTCACAAACATCATCGGCGTGCCTGAGCAGGAAGTGCTCAGCGGCGACTTCCCTACAGTCGCTTCGCCAAACCCAGAAGAGCCGTCGGCTATGGCAATGGCCATCGAGAAAGCAAAGGAAACCGGCGCAGAGGTAGTGATGGCTTCCGACCCCGACGCTGACCGCATCGGCCTCGTGATCCGCGACAACAACGGCGAGTATGTGCTCATCAACGGAAACCAGATTGTGATGATTTTCCTCAACTATCTGATGACCCGCAACACGGAGCTCGGCACACTCACCGGCAATGAATACATCGTGAAGACAATCGTGACAACCGAGACAATCCGCACAATCGCCGAAGCTCAGCACATAAAGATGTATGACTGCTTCACCGGCTTCAAATGGATTGCCAACGTGATGCGCGAAAACGAAGGCAAAGCCCGCTATCTGGGTGGCGGCGAGGAAAGCTACGGCTTCCTGGCCGAGGATTTCGTCCGCGACAAAGACTCAGTGTCGGCAATCTCGCTCATGGCTGAAATCGCAGCTTGGGCAAAAGACAAGGGCTTGAACATGACCGACATGCTGATCGACATCTATATGAAGTACGGCTTCTCGCGCGAGAAAGGCATCTCTTTGGTGCGCAAAGGCAAATCGGGTGCAGAGGAAATCATCGCCTTGATGAAACAATTCCGCGAGAACCCACCGAAGGAAATCGCCGGATCGCCAGTGGTGACCGTAAAAGACTTCCAATCGCTCGTAGAGACAAACGTGGCGACAGGCGAGACAAAGAAACTCGACATGCCGGCTACGTCAAACGTGCTCCAATACTACACAGCCGACCGCACGAAAGTGTCTGTCCGCCCGTCGGGAACAGAGCCTAAGATCAAATTCTACATCGAGGTTCACGACACTCTCGCTTCCGCCGATGAATATAAAGCAACAGAGGCACGCGCAGACGAGAAAATCAACCGCATCGCGAAAGAATTCGGCATCACTAAGTAAAAATAGTCTGATATTTATCATAAATAATGGGTTGCGCATGTGTGCAACCCATTATTTTTTTGCCTGTTATATAATAATTCGCCACACTGATGCGTTACTGATATGTATGAACTTTAAACAATATTGCCTATGCAGAAAAACTCTACTCATTTGATTACAAAAGAATGCAACGGAACACAACAATCTTCCGTCAAACCAAGAAAATCAACAATCGAGTTTTTGAAGCAGTTTGCAAGAGCCTACACCTATCAGCAGCAAATGCCATACCAGTTAGGCGGATTCATTGCCAATTAAAACTGCCAATTCAGAAACCTGGCACAACGCTTCCTCCATGCATGGAGGAAGCGTTTTCCATTAAAAATCACTCTTTTCCGTCCAACCGCCGCATTTTCAAGTTAAAAACAGTTTACAATCGTGCATTTTAATTAAAAATTAAAAAATTAATAAATTTAAGAGTCGGATTTAAGATATGTTTCATATATTTGCAATATCAAAAAAAGTGTAAAAACGATGAAGAAAAGTACGATTTGGATATTGACCATCATAATGGCGCTGACATTTGTCGGCCTGTTGTATATGCAGTTCGTATATATGGAGGAGATGGTGAAGATGCGCGAACAGCACTTCTCGGAAGGCGTGAAGCGCAGCCTCTACTCTTTGTCGACAGCTTTGGAGAAAAACGAGACAAAAAACTATCTCGAGGAAGAGCTGCTGATGTTGGAGCCAGGGATATTTGACTCAAACTCATTCCTGAAGACAGACAACTTCATGAACACATCCCTCTCGCAAGAGTCCGACCTTCCGGCAACAAACCGGCGCACTCCCGTAGAGCAGGACAAGCTGCGCAAATTTCAGGAAAACCTGCGCAAGCAATTCCTTTATCAGAAAGGCCTGCTCAACGAAGTGATACTCACCATACTCAACCAGTCGAGCAACCGCCCCATCACAGAGCGCGCCGACTCAGCTATGGTCAACAACTACCTTCGCACCGAGCTCGGCAACAACGGCATTCCACTCGCATGGGAATATGCCATAGCCGACCGCAAAGGCCACATTGTCTACAAGACTAACGGCTACGACGAAACGGTAGACAAAGAAGACGTATTCATACAGACGCTGTTTCCCAACGACACCGAGTCGCGGCGCAACTATCTATACGTCTACTTCCCCGAGCGCGACAAATACATATTCTCATCCGTACGGTTCATGATTCCGTCGTTCGGATTCACATTCGTGCTGCTTGTAGTGTTCCTGTGCACCATCGTAATCGCATTCCGCCAAAAGAAACTGTCGGAAATGAAAAACGACTTCATCAACAACATGACCCACGAATTCAAGACTCCGATATCAACCATCTCGCTCGCAGCGCAGATGCTCAACGACGACACCATGCGCAAAAGTCCGACTATGATGCAGCACATATCAACCGTAATCAACGACGAGACAAAGCGGCTGCGCTTCCAAGTAGAGAAGGTGCTCCAGATGTCGATGTTCGACCGTCAGAAAGCCACCCTCAAACTGCAGGAAGTAAACGCAAACCAATTGATACAAAACATCATAAACACCTTCAAACTCAAAGTTGAGAAATACGGCGGACGCATCGACGCCCGACTCGACGCCGAAATTGCCGACGTGAAAGTCGACGAGATGCACTTCACCAACGTGATTTTCAACCTGCTCGACAACGCTGTCAAATACCGACGCGACGACTGCCCGCTGCAGCTCACCGTAGCGACACGCAGCCTTCCGGGCGACAAAATCGAAATATCGATAGCCGACAACGGCATCGGAATAAAACGCGACGACTTGAAAAAGGTGTTCGAAAAGTTCTACCGCGTGTCGACCGGCAACCGCCACGACGTGAAAGGATTCGGCCTCGGACTGGCATACGTGCACAAGATGGTGACCGAGCTGAAAGGCGAAATCCGCGTGGAGAGCGAATTCAACAAGGGATCGAAATTTATAATTACATTACCATTAATAAATGAATAATCATGGAAGAAAGATTGCGTATTTTGTTATGTGAAGATGACGAAAACCTCGGCATGCTGCTGAGAGAGTATCTTCAAGCGAAAGGCTACAACGCCGATTTGTTTCCCGACGGTGAAGCCGGCTACAAGGCTTTCTTGAAGGGTAAGTATGACTTGTGCGTGTTCGACGTGATGATGCCTAAGAAAGACGGCTTCACGCTCGCCCAGGAAGTAAGAACCGTAAACAGCGAAGTGCCTATCATTTTCCTTACGGCAAAATCACTGAAGGAGGACATCCTCGAAGGCTTCAAAATCGGTGCCGACGACTATATCACAAAGCCGTTCAGCATGGAAGAGCTCGTGTTTAGAATCGAGGCTATCCTGCGCCGCGTGAAAGGCAAGAAAGGCAAGGAAATCACGATGTACAAGATCGGCAAGTTCACTTTCGACACTCAGAAACAAGTGTTGATGATCGAGGATAAAATCACAAAACTCACAACCAAGGAGTCGGAACTGCTGAGCCTGCTCTGCGCTCACGTAAACGAAATCCTCGAGCGCAACTTCGCCCTGAAGACAATCTGGATTGACGACAACTACTTCAACGCCCGCAGCATGGACGTATACATCACCAAACTGCGCAAGCACCTGAAGGACGATCCTTCAATCGAAATCATCAACATCCACGGAAAGGGCTACAAACTCATTGCTCCCGACGTGGAAGCAAAGGCGAAATAAGACAACGCCAACTTAAACCCCAACACAGGGCGGAGAGCTGCAAAAGCAGCTGACTCCGCCCTGTTTGCGTATGCGCCGACGGAAAAACTTCCACATCGCGGCAAAGCGGCATATAAGCCGGGAAACGGCACGGCATGCGTGACGGCAGCACACACCTGTTTGGCGCGGAATCGCACAGGGCGCATCCAGACCATCGGAGCGCATGCCTGCCAACGTAGCCGATGCGCGAGCACAGCAGAGCGCGCCGGGACTCGACATGCCCCAGCAGCCTGCGTGCCGGAGGTACGCCACTACGGATGAGTCGGCGCACATGCCTATGCCGAGCATATAAAAGAGAGAGACCCACCAAATGGTGAGCCTCTCTTAGTGGCGGGAGCAGGATTCGAACCTACGACCTTTGGGTTATGAGCCCAACGAGCTACCTCTGCTCCATCCCGCGATATTTCGTTTACGTGTGCAAAGGTAGTAACTTTTTTATCCACCTCCAAATTTTCAGGCATCTTTTTTCACGCATTCCGCTCTCATTTATCATAACCACTTGTTCCACTTTATATTACGCACTAAAGTTTTTTCATCGTTGTTTTCGCCGTGCACCACACACACGGCTGAAAAGCCGTACACGACAGCTATTCACCCCCACACTTTTTCTGCTCCAAAACTTGCTGCTGAACAAAAAACGGATGCCCGTCAGCACCAATGCCGACGACAGCCCAGTATAAAAAGGAGCGATAAACCACAGCGGCATCAACTCATAACGCCTTATCGACACACCCAACGTTATCATAAACGCCATAATAATCCAACCACGAACGTCGAAAAAGCCCATCAGACAATTGGAGTCGCCTTTTTGCGAAATCCTACGCTTGTGCTTATGAAACATCCTGCTAAAAACCATATAGTGGAACGCCGCGAACACCGCAACCGCCCCCAGCAACATCAGCACAAACCCGCCCGACACCTGCGCCCAGCAGTCTATCCCGATACGCAGAATGTTGACGCCGGCAACTGTCCACACAATTCCGGCCACAACCATCAACGTTTTCCTGCCAACACCAAATCTCATTATCGTGCAATTATACCATGCCACCCCGCGCCAAGCCACAACAAACACGGCAACGCAAGAATCAGCCAATACAAATATACCAATTTTGTCCAACTCGCCGGACGTTATTTGTGAAAAATCGCAATATCGCGCAATCATCGCCCCGGGGAAGTCGCGTTTGCACAGTTTTTTAGCACAACATTCCGTAACATTCAGAAAAATACCGTATTTTTGTGACAAAATATTTTTAAGAAAATGGCAATAGAGCTAAAACAACTTACAAAACGCAGCGAGAACTATTCGCAATGGTACAACGACCTGGTCGTTAAAGCAGACCTCGCCGAGCAGTCGGCAGTCAGAGGATGCATGGTTATCAAACCCTATGGCTATGCCATCTGGGAGAAAATGCAACGCACTCTCGACGATATGTTCAAAGAAACCGGACACGTCAACGCATATTTCCCTCTTCTAATCCCGAAATCATTCCTCAGCCGCGAGGCAGAACACGTGGAGGGATTCGCAAAGGAATGCGCCGTAGTGACACACTACCGTCTTAAAAACGCAGAAGACGGCAGCGGTGTGGTTGTCGACCCCGCAGCCAAACTCGAGGAAGAACTCATCATCCGACCAACCTCGGAAACCATCATTTGGAACACTTATAAAAACTGGATACACTCATATCGCGACCTCCCTATCCTTTGCAACCAATGGGCAAACGTGTTCCGCTGGGAAATGCGCACACGCATGTTCCTGCGCACCGCCGAATTCCTATGGCAGGAAGGACACACCGCACACGCCACTAAGGAAGAGGCCCTCGTGGAGGCTAAGAAGATGCTCGGCGTATATGCCGACTTCGCTGAAAAATATATGGCCGTGCCTGTGATCAAAGGCGTGAAGACAGCACATGAGCGTTTCGCAGGAGCTCTCGAGACATTTACCATCGAGGCAATGATGCAGGATGGAAAAGCACTGCAATCGGGCACGTCGCACTTCCTCGGACAGAACTTTGCAAAGGCTTTCGATGTGAAGTTCATCAACAAGGAAAACAAACTCGACTACGTTTGGGCAACGTCATGGGGCGTATCGACACGACTTATGGGCGCTCTTATCATGACTCACTCCGACGACAACGGTCTTGTATTGCCACCACATCTGGCTCCTATACAAGTGGTGATTGTCCCTATTTACAGAAAGCAGGAACAACTCGCCATGGTTTCTGAAAAAGTGGCAGGCATCGTGGAAGGCTTGAAGACAAAAGGCATCAGCGTGAAATACGACGCCGCCGACAACAAACGCCCGGGATTCAAATTCGCCGACTACGAGCTGAAGGGTGTGCCTGTGCGCCTCGTCATCGGACCGAAGGACTTGGAGGAAAACACGGCAGAAGTCATGCGCCGCGACACACTCGGGAAAGAGACCGTTTCGCTCGACGGAATCGTTGACTACGTTGCAAACCTTCTTGAAGATATCCAAAACAACATCTACACCAAGGCTCGCAACTTCCGCGACTCCCACATCTTCGAGGCGAACTCTTACGACGAGTTCAAAGAGCTTATCGAAAAGGGTGGCTTCGTTCTCGCACACTGGGACGGCACGACCGAAACAGAAGAGCGCGTAAAAGAAGAGACAAAAGCCACAATCCGATGCATTCCTTTGGACGGCGACACAACACCCGGCACCTGCATTTTCACAGGCAAGCCTTCTGAGCGCCGAGTAATCTTCGCAAGAAACTACTAATCGGCAGAAAAATTTCAAAGCGGAGGAGCAAATTTATAACAGTTTGTTCCTCCGCTTTTTATCCCTCAAAACACCCGTCAACAAAAGGATTCCGGTGATTTTTTTCTATTTTTTTTACCGAAAAATTTGCGGGAATAAAAAATCTGTTCTATCTTTGCACTCGCAAAAGCGAAACAACAGCGACTGCGAAAATAGCTCAGTTGGTAGAGCACGACCTTGCCAAGGTCGGGGTCGCGGGTTCGAGTCCCGTTTTTCGCTCAGAGTTTTTTGAATTATTGGCTGGTAACAGCGACTGCGAAAATAGCTCAGTTGGTAGAGCACGACCTTGCCAAGGTCGGGGTCGCGGGTTCGAGTCCCGTTTTTCGCTCA
>OGJF01000204.1_pt1 | contig 31739 bp, 38 predicted proteins | sample 1572001 | NCBI WGS metagenome assembly OGJF01 (sample SAMEA2582113, study PRJEB24529) | metagenome | biome: Human gut stool | place: China | collected 2011
TTTTTCTGAAATGGTAGCATCTGCTGTCTCCTACATGAGCGATGGTCAGATGTGTATTTTGTATGCTAACCATGACCATGGTAGTTCCCATTTCCATGTTCCCGATGTTTTCTGCCTTTTGGCTGAAACGTCTATAGGCTGCTAGGCAAGCTTTCTCCACTTTGGTTTGGTCATCCTTGTAGTTCAAATGCTTCTGCCAGTAGCGAGTGATGGTCTCTGCCACAGTTTGGCTTGCCAACTCACCCTTGGAATGTCCTCCCATACCGTCACATATAATTCCCATCCAGGAGTTTCCTTCTGGATGGGAAATTGCCTGGATATAATCCTCGTTATTGCGTCTAGCTCCCTGTTTGGAGAGCGAGGCATACCTCATTAGCATAGCTCTATCTTCTGAGATTCTTTACTTCGATACTAAAAGAATAATGCGCATTTTGGCTCCCTCTTCTAGTTGACCGATGCCCCATTTCAGCTCAAAATCATCACCTAGGCTGTCCATGAAGTCGTTTACATAGTTCATGTCCTCCATGTTTAGTGTGCTTCCTGTGGTTTGGATGCTCAGGAGAATGTATTTACCGCCTTTCACTTCATCCTTTTCTCCGAGGGTCTTGAAGCTGTTTTTCATGAAGGTAGGGTAATCCTCCTCTTCTTGCTCGAAGATAAAGGCTTTGCCCTTGCCTCCGTTCACCACATGCTTGATATCCTTTTCATCCAATCCAATGAGCTGGTTTGGAGTGACGATCATGTTTGTAAGCTCTATAGGGAGCTGTCCTTCGAATTCTACTTCCTTGATGTTCATAATCATTAGCCCTGGTTCGTGGCGGGCGCAACTTTTTGGTGTATATAATTTTTCTTTTAATCTCGGTTCCTTTTATCCCCTCTTTAGTTCATGATGTCTAGAGAGAAGTTCTCTTGGTGGAGGCAATTTGGACAGAAAGTTAGCATTCCGCCCCTACCACATAGCGAAGTCCAAGTCCACGAAGGAGATCTAAAGTCATGTATGAGCAGTTTGTGGTGGCACAGGCTGCAACATTCTTCCGTGGTTTGTATTCTCTCTGGGTGCTCAAAGAGGCTTCCTAGAATATCTGGCCATGGAATAGTTTCATTTTTGGCTACTTCTGGAACTTTTTCTTGGTTCCATTTTTCCATGAGTTCTTTCCATGCCAACCTTGCTTCCTCATATGATGGTTGTGTAAAGTAGCCGAGCAACTCTTCTTTTGAAGCAGAGATGCCCAGTTGCTCTTTCATTTTGTTTATTTGTTCTATTATCGTGCTCATGATGCTTGTTTTTGTGTTTGAAAGTTAATGGATGCTCGGCATCCGTTATTAATTTGTGTTCTGTTCTTAAAAAAGTTGTTTTTTCAGGTACAAAGATAGCATAAAAATAACGAACTCTCACATTATTTGTGTTAATTCATGAAAATGAGCTATCGATTTTTCTATTTTTCTACTTCTTCTGTTTCCGAGTCATTTCTTTTCATGATGTTGACGGTCTCCGAAGAAAAGCACTCATAGACATATTTCCCCAGTTCCTCACACATCTTTGATTCGAAGTCTGCAGCAGAGATTCTATCTTGAATCTTCTCGATGGTACCAACGGTGGCTCTGCTCAACATCATCTTCTTGAAAGTGATCGGTGAGTAGGTACTTTTTCTGAAGTTCACTCCTATGTTGACATAATACACTTCCCAATAGAGGGAAGATGATTTCTGTACCTGGAACCAGAGCTTGTTGGCGAACCGGACGGCCTCGTTCTTCATGGGAAGCTCGATGGCTACGGTAACTTGTCCACGCCCCTTGAGGGCATGGAGTTTGCCGATGAATTCTGGGTCCCTAAAATGCTCCACGAGTTTGAGATAGAGCTCATGGAAGTTCTCCTGTACGGCGTTTTGGTTCTCTACGCCGTAGAGAGCTGCACTGGCGTTTGCCACAAATGGGTCGAAATTGTAATTACATTTTGACATAATTTTAATTTTATGGTTTGACATATTGTATACTTGGGTATAATCCCACAGCATCCTCGATGCTTTTTTTACTGGCTGCTACTTGTTCAATCCCTATTTTCAAGTGATAGTGGAGTTCCTCCATTTCCTTCCAGTTGAATTCATAGGTGAGCAGGATACTGTCTTCCATGAGGAAGGCCTTCACCACTTTCTGTCGTGAGGTTATGGCATTGCAGAGTTTCAGCAGTTTTGTATTGCCCAAAGATTGTGAATTCGTGATGATGGGAAGACATATATTGCAAAAACCTGTGGCTGTATTCTCTGACGAGATGCTTATTACTTGGTCTTGATAGCGGATGATACTATTTTCATCGTTGCTTTCAATGAGATTGTAGTTCTCCTGGAGAAGATAATTCCTTATTTTTGTTGCGATTTCGTTCATGACAGTTTTGTTTATATCTTATAAGAGAAGCGTTTTAAGATTTTATATCAGCATTTCTCTTCTTTTTTTTCGGAGCACAGCCTTTTCCGAAGCATTCGTATGTGACTGGCATCTTGAAAGGACTGCTCTTCATGGCTTCACTCACAAACTCTTCAATGGTCTCATAGCGATGCTGGGGAATAGGCTGCAATGCTTTATATAGGCAATCTATCAGTTTCGCAGGGACGTTGAAGACTGGCTTGGCCATGGTGAATTGTTTTCTATGATTACTGTCTGTGCTATCTATGGGCATGAGCCAGGGATGATACCCTTGGAGCATGAAGGCTAGCAGGAGAGCTATGGAGAACTCCATGCTTCTCTCACTCATGCAACCGGTATCGTATTCGGGTGGAGTATAGCAGGGGTTCAGCTCATCATAGTCTATGGTATCTTTCTTTATACAGTAATTATACACATACTGCAAGTTGGTGATGATGCCTCTGGCCTTCTTCCTTTTATCCCAATAAACCATGACGGTCTTGGGGGAGAGATTTGTGTGAATGGCATCATGGCAGCAATACTTGAGCTCTTTTACTCCGATGGCAATGTCGAAGAAAATACGCCAGGCATCGTCTTGTTTGATTTTACCTAGATACATGGCTTCTTCCAAAGTGATAGTCTTTTGATATTTATAGACAAGAACTTGTATCCTCTTTTTTCTGATGACGGTTACGAAGTCATCGCATAGTTCCATGAAACTTGGTGAGAATACACAGGATTGAAAGCCTATTTCCTTTATGTAGGCATTCTTTGAGAGCTTTTGGGAGGTGGTGTCGTAGGCAACAATGAGAACAGTCTTGTTCTCATTGTTGATACCCACGTATTCCTCACGGTAGGCACTTCTATTGGTATGGAGAAACTCCACAACCTTATATTCTTTGATGACAGTATTGGGTTTCAGTAGCATAAGCTGATTTCTTTTTCTTGTTAGACTTTGTGACATGTACTTTCTCTCCATTTCTATTCTCGTACCATTCCTTGGCTGCCTCTTGGAATTTCTTGTTCATTCTAAGATAGATGTTGTCCACGTTCGAGCGTCTCATATTCAGTTCCTTTGACAAAACTGTAGGAGACTTGTCTTCGAAGTAACGACTTTCCCATACATAGCGGTCACGTTCTGTGCATTTTACGGTGGATGCTATGTGGTGGATTGTTTCCAAGGCCTTGCTCTGGATTTCCTCGTCCGTGAGGCTCACGCCGAAGATATCCACAAGGGCGCATAGATTTTCCTTGAAGCTAGCCTGACAGCCGTTTTGCATCACTTCGTCCAAGGATACTTGGCTATTGCTGGCAGACTTGTCTTTCAGAATATCATGATAGTCCACAGGTGAGTGCAGGAGCGTTTCCTTTAAGGTGGTAGTCGCATTCTTTACCTTCTTATCATATTCCTCCTGATTCCAAGCCGACTGGCTCATGATTTCCTGGGGACTTTTCTTGTTGACGTACAAATCCCTGATGATTTGTGAGGTATCAGCAGGGAGCGTTTCTTCTTCTAGAATGAGGTTGGCCATCTCCTCCGTGAGCTTTCGCTTGGAAAGGCGTGTATTACCGGCAGTGCGTTTTCTCTCCCAAGGTATTCGCTTCTGCTTTCTTAGCTCTGCTGTGAGTTCATGTCGGCCTTTAGTCTCAATCCAAGAGAAGATGCTCCCTGTATTTTGGAAGGTCTTCAAGCCTTTCCAAGTTCCTTCTTCCCAGATGCTGCCATAGATGATGGTGCTTATCTCTTTGTCGGAGATGGTAAGTCCATAGGAAGAATAGAACTCATTCTTTAAGCGTGACCGGAGTCGAGAGATGTTTGCTTTTTGAGGATTTGTGCCGTAAAAAAAATCCTCAGCGAATCTGGTGTCATTGCTGGTGAGCTTATTTTTGATGTATTCCCCCTCTGCCTCGTTCACCTTTTGCCATAGATAGTCCTTGAGGAGGATCTTGCATGTTGAAAGCAAGGTATAGTCACAGCTGAATTTTTCAGGAGTTACAACCTCCTTTACATGCATTTTTACTTTCTCCAGTAGAACATCTTTTCCCCAGTAGATGTTCTTTTTCTGCTTCGTGATATCCTCCATGATGATGGAAAACAAGAACTCCACGAAGAGCAATACTTGCTCGATGTTGAGCGTGAGTTGTGTCCTTGATGGTGTGCCAAACAAGTCACCAGTTACTTTTTTCTCGTTTTTCTGATTCATAATCCGTCGTTTTAATGTTAAACAAAGAAGTGCCGAACTTCGTAATCTGGGTACAAAGTTCGGCACTTTTCGGCGAAATATGAATCTTTGCGGAATCCACAAAATGCTTCTTGTTATTTTCTTTCTATTCCTTTGATAATCCGATGTTTATATATCTGAAAACTTTTCTGTTTGCATATTTTAACTTGTTTTTTTCTCTTTGCTAGAGCAGCTTAAAGGGGATGCGAATATTATGTGGTTTGGTAGCGATGTGGTCACCAGCATCTTCGATGATATGGGGACTGATGATTTCTCCCAGTTCATCGCAAGCTGTGCCTACGCATTTCCTTATGTCAGCATAACAGTCACCCAGACGTTTTTTCTTTTTCTCCTTGCTGTCCTTATCCTTATATTTTGAAACGAGGGTATAATAAGTACTCTTAGCCTCGTCTGTATGTTCAGGATATATCAAGTTAAAGAGTCTGTTGTACTCGTTTTCCCATTTCTTTTCCAACAAGTCAATTGGATCAATCTCGTCCTCCTTCTTATATCTGTCAATGAGATAGATAAGATAGACGATGAAGGAAGACTTATAGGTGAAACCCACTGCCTTGAAGTGTCCGTCCTTAAAAAGGAAGAGTTTATAGGTACCTGTATTCTTGTTTCTCTGGTCGGTGGGCATCTTATACCCGTCCATCTTTTTCGGGTCGCGAATCTCTATGCGTAGGCGTGAGTTCTCGGCATATACTTCTGGATCAAGATAAGGAGTTACCTTGGAGAGTTGGGAAGGCGTGAGGTTTTTCAGCATCTCTATGATATACTCCGCAGGGATGCTGTTGATGAGGAAGGTGAGCTCTGCATCTGCCTTCTTATCTCCGTTTCTGCGCACCTTTTTCACGTTTTCTGTGATTCGCTTGAGCAGCTCTGCCTTTTGGTGGAAGTCCACTACGTCATTCTTGAAACCCAGAATTCCCTTTATGGCTCCCATCTGCGGTACCATTCCCATTGTAGGGTTGAGAAGAGAGTGTACGGAACTTGTGAAGAAATTCTTGATGAAGGCGGTGGTGGAGAAGAGTGGTTTCAGCCATTTCTCGAACTCCTCTGGATTGTCTAGAAGTTGCTTGTGAAGTGTCTTTTGGGCTGTCTGTCTGATATGTCGCTCTGATGAATAGATGATACCACTCACCTGTTGTTGGATGTCCTTCTCTTCCAGTTTCACAAGGAGATACTTCCCTATGTCTCTGCCAAGGAAGTTAAGGGGAAGGATGACGTTGCAGCCTTCTTCTTCAATGGCCTCTAGGATACTCTCGTCTTCAATGTGGAGTTTTTTATTCAGATAGGTGCATGTATAGCTTCCTAGAAAATCTCCTGTCATTTTAGCAATTTGCATCTGGTTACTTATGGTCTCCTCCACCTTATCAGCTATCTCCTTTTTGATGGACGGCAGGAGATAGAGGCAGTTCTCCATCTCGAACGATATGGGTTTGGTAGTGCTGCATATTTTCCCGATGGCAGCTTCTACGCTAGGGTTATTGTTGATGATCTTCATGATGATTCTCCTTTTCTTTAAGTTGTGTTCTAAATTTTAATACAGCCTGTTTGATGAGATTGCTGTCCGGCAATCGATCTATGTCAATGGGGGCTGGAGATGGGGGATTGAAGAAAGTCTTTTCCCAGTCCATTTCCTGAATGGCCTTCCAACTCTTTGACAGTTCCAACATGTGTTCATAAACAAAAGGTGGAACAAGATTGAGGATTCTGTCTAGTAAGGGGCTGCCATCCTTGTCAATGACTTTGGATAGGTTCTCCCTGCCATAATCCACGGCTTTTTTCCTCATCTGCCCGTTAGGATGGGTAGGAGTGGCATTTTTCATACCTACCACCCATTTGTACTTGTTTGTGGCAATGAAGTATTTTTCGGCATAGGCACCTGCAACTATGTCGCAGGCGAGTTCCTGTATCCACAGTTCATTGGGAAATATCCAAAACTGAGTGTTTCTGAGCGCCTGATGGCACATCTCATGCACGAGGCAGAGCCTGAGGGCATCGAGATTATTCACTCCTTTGTCCTGCATGACCTTGAGGTTATAGAAAAGCTCCGTGTTCTTGGCTTCCTCGTTGGTCTTGATCTTGGCCACGGTATCCTCCGCCTCTGTCACTTTGGGCATGGGGAGTCCAAAGAAATCTGCAGCCTGGTTGATTGTCTCCAGTATCTTTTCTGAGTCGAAGTATTCTGCTCCATGAGGATTGAATCCCCACATGGTTTGGTGCATCTCCAGAATTTGCAGGTACCAATTGTTTCTTTGTTCCTCTGTCATGGACTCGTATTCTTCTTTGCTTGGTCGTTTCATAGGCTCTTTTTTTAGTTAACATACCATTTTGGTTCTTCCGTGGAGTCCCAAAAGGTTTGTTCCTCTATATTGATACTTCTGTCATCATACTTTGCTACCAGACTTCCGTATCGGTTGTAGGTTCTTGCCTTGATGAAGGTACCTTTCCAATAGGCAAGTTCCGCAATCAGGTGGTTGTCCTGATAGAGATAGTTGACATAGCTTCCGCTTTTGTCTCCTTGGTATTCTTGCAATACGAAGATTCCCAATGAACCTCCATCAAGGTCACTTGTCCAAAATGGTCCCCATTCCCGGATGTAGAGCTTGGATTTATAGTTGGATCTTGTGATGACGTTCCCTATGGAGGTGATTGTTCCTGTAGAATCTCTTTTTACTTCATAGCTATATTCCTTGCTTTTGGGATTATCCATCCATTGTTTGAACAAGTTTTTTGCTGTCGTAGGAGTGAGTTTTGAAAAGCCATCCTCCACTATATCGCCAAGGGGATTTAGAAGAGAGATTTTCTCTACCTTCCCATTGGGGGTATAGTCAATCAGGTAGCCATAGACATCCGCCATCTCACTGCATCCTGCGGCGATGAGTCTTAGATTACCATGTGGAGAATATAGGGCATGGTAGTCTGTGTTGGCAAATTGCTTATGAACAATTGTCACGTACTCACTGTCATCCTCATATTTTTGATGGGTTGTCTCAAATGCTTTGTCGTTTGGCTTGACAATGTCTTGCCTGTAGATGACTTCTGCACCCTTTGGGTCGTTTCCCCACATGGAAGCTGTGGATATATCTGTGTTTGAGGGTGCATGATGAGTGCAAGCGCAGATGAAAAACAGCGTCATCCAGCAAAAAAGCAAATTATAGTGATGGATTTTCTTACTTGTCATTTTCTTCTTTCTTTTAGGGTTTAACATCTTGTCATGTGAGCCGGACTCAATTTCCTTACATATATAGTATACGTAATTTAGGGACAAAAGTAAGGGGAAAAACCGAAATAGTCAAATCTTTAGCCATTTATTTTTGGGTTTAAACTATTTTTAGTTCCGTTTAAACCTTTTTCACATGGGCTTCGCTGTATTCTCCCTTTATGACTTGATGGTCGGTTTCTTTAGGTAAGTCACCCAGCATGCCCATCAGAAAGCCGACAGCAACTGAAGCTCACGGAAACCAACAGGCTGATGAGAGTGACCCTAACTAGCTCATATACTTGGATTTTTTTTATTCGAGTTCTTCATTATACACTTCCTCCACACCCTTGATATGGTAGAGGTGAGAGGTGATGATTTGTAATTCTCCGTAGGAATGGATGCCAAACTTGATGGTACAGTCCACGATGAAGTCCACGGTCACAGTATGCAAGTTCTCGATGGAGAGCCCAAGCTCGTTAGTGATGCAGTCGATGATGTCGCTCAACAGATGGTAGCGGTCGATGGCTTTCACGTGTATGGCGATAGGGTAAAGGATGTTTTCCTCTTCCTTGAACTCTACGGATACGATGCTGTCGCCAAACTGCGATGCCATTCGGATGGCATCGGTGCAGTTACGCTTATGGATACTGATACTGCCGTCTGCTTCCTTGAATCCGATGACTTCCTCACCGGGGATAGGCTTGCAATGCTCGCAGCGGTGGTAGGAAGAGACGTTTTTCTTGCTCAAGAATGAGTTGATGTGTCTCTTAGCCTTGTAGGTGATGACATGGCTTGCCCAATCTTGCTCGGGGCATACGCTATCGTCGGTACCAATCTCTATGCTGTCACCACGGCGAAGAACGGTCTTGATGGAGCAAAGCTTGCCATTGATATGGGCATACTTGGCGTGCATGCCCACCTTGGTGTGAACTTCGAAGGCAAAATCTAGGGCAGAGGATCCCTTCGGTAGTCTTACGGGCAGTCCTTTCGGGGTGAACACCATGATGTCGTCGTTATAGAAGGAGCTTACCACATTCTCGATGTATCCGTCTTCCAATCCATGGAAGGCGATGTCCTGCAGTACTTCCTTAAACTGCTTAAGCCAGCTCTTGATGGTGTCGTCCCTGCGATTGGACACGCAACCCAGCATGGAGTTCTTCACCATCCTCTCACTGCAGATATGCACCTCCTCCCATTTGCCGTGGTCTGACAGCAGCTTGACATGGAACGACTCGTAGCCGTTCGATTTCGGATTGTCTACATAGTTGGTGATGCTGCCTGGTTTCTCCTTAAACTTATCCGTCAGGATGGAGTAGAGGTAGAGGCAGGTGTTCTTTTCCGTGCACTCCAGTCCTTCAGGGAAGATGATTTTCACGTAGTGGTGATTGTTTACGTGCTGGAAGTCCTTGTTCTCTTTCTGCATTTTGCGCCAGATGCTATACGGCATGCGATACTTCACCTCGACTTTGGCCTGCACCTGGTGGTCTGCTAAAATCATATTAATATGGTTCACGAAAGGGTCAAGCGTATTGGCGTTTCTCATTTTCTCATCCTCTATCATACGCTCCATGTGGGCATATTCCTGTGGACAACGGAACTGGAAACTGAGGTTTTCGAGCTCCGTCTTAATCCAGTAGAAGCCCAGTCGGTTGGCTAGGGGAGCGTACATGCAGTCAGTCTCGCCGGCAATCTTCATCTGTTTGTCAGGACTCTGTGCGGCAAGTGTGCGCATGTTATGCAGGCGGTCTGCCAGTTTGATGAGGATAGCACGTATGTCATACTGCACAGAGTCAAGCATCTGCTTGAAATTGTCAACCTGTTTGGTAATCTCATAGTGCTCCTTCTTTTGCTTTGTAACCACTCTCACGAGATAGGCAACGTCACAGCCGAACTCCTTTTGCACGAAGTCCATTTTATACTCGGTGTCCTCAATCAAATCATGCAAGAGGGCGGCGATGACGGCATTGGCACCTAATTGCATATCTTCTGCCACGATACGAGCCACGGCGAGAGGATGCAGGATATAGGGTTCTCCACTCTTGCGGAACTGTTTGCTATGGCCTTCGTTTGCAATTTGGAAGGCATGTTGAATAAAGCTGAGCTCTTCCGGTGACGTTCTTGGTCGCATCACCTCGAATATGTGCTCAGCTGCCTGCTGTATCTGAAAATTGTAATTCTGTTCCATAATGCTGTTCTTTTTATATTGTCATCTATAGGCAAAAGAAGAGATAAAAGATATAAGTTATATCAGAGGAGAGAATCTATTTAACAACCATTAACTAAATGAAAAAACGGAATTTAGCAGTATTGCCTTGTTCCGTTTTTACAGTCATCATATGATATTGATGTTATGTTTCTGGTATTTTGTATATTTTATTGTTTCACTCTTATCATGTTGACTCATTGGCTTTATCGTCAATCAACAACCTCAATGTATGAAGTATAGGTGGGAAACCATCTGTCAAGGATGGCATCAGCCTTTCTTTCCATGGAAGGGGTTATGTATTTGCATACTTTTTGATAAGCAACCGTGAGAGACACTGCCTCGTCCATCCATCCTATGAGTGGTAGGCGTTTGGCTGAGATTATATCCACGGGTAGAACCAAGTAGGACAGGGTGGACAGAATCAGAAACTTGTCTGACTTGGGTGTTTCCTTGCTTGTCATGACGAAATATAACAAGAGGGCAGGACGTGAGCTCATCCTTCCTATCTTGATGGCATATTCTTGGAGCTTTTCCAAAAGAAGTTTTTTGTTGTTGATTCCTGATATATTCATTTTCTTTCTATTTTGATGTTATACTTATAAAACGATGGAGTGGGAATTATGCAAATTCTATCACGTTTACACCTTAAAAAACATAAAATTTTCTTTCTAGACGTAATATGTCTGCAAGGTTTTGTTCTCTAAAAGCCATGAACTCGTTGATGAGATTTTGTATGGTTAGAGATATGCCATTGCTCAGCATTGCCTTAGTCACATATTTTCCATGCTGGATGAATAGTACTCTCAAACTGCCATCTGGGTGAGTAGGAGAACCGTTGGTCATGGCCAGCCCCAAACAAACCTTGGAATCATCCATGTTCCAAAGCCCTGCCCGGCATCCCATCATGAAGTCAGCAGCCAATTCGTTTTCCCAAATACCATTGTTGACTCCAGGAAATCTTGTGGCTTGAAGAACCCTGTGAGCGCATTCATGGGTCATAACAAGTGAGAAAGCACTCTTACTGTCAACCTTCATGTCTATGAGTTGTTGCATATTGAAGCACAACACATCATCATAGTAGCTATTGCTATCCCAGTTGACAAACATGGTTTGACCATTTTGTACATGTGTGAGATCTTGAATCATCCTGGGCATCGGGATGTTGAAGAAATCACAGGCTTGCTTGATGGCATCGTTGATGTCTGCCTGGTTCAATCCGAATAGACCGAATCTATCGCTGCATCTTTTTAGAAAGTCATCCATCGTAGGTTTTCCAAAGAAATTGAAAGTTGGATGATTGAATATAGAGTTTACCATATTGTGCTATTATTATAAATTGATAATATTTTATTCAATAGTTGCTGCTTATGAGAAGCTCTATCTGAATCTTGAAAGGCAATTTCCGAATCAGTTTTAGTGCAGGCTCATTGCTGTCTTTGACTCTTGCAATGATGTTTCTGTAGGGCTTTCCATGTTTCTGCAGGAACTCATGGAGTGCTCTGCTCATGATATCCAGTCCCCAATACTTTGGTGAGAGAGCAAATACAAGGTAAGCGGTTGGTCCTAGTATATAATCGAATCCAACTATTCCTAAAGGAGCATTCTTTCCGTTAAGAATTACATAAACCTTGCCTGGTTCGCTGCCTTCTTCATTGACTCCAGAGATGAAAACAAAATACTCACGAGCATCATTTTCTGTTTGAAAAGAATGACTCATGAGCTTTGTTACTTCTGAATCATGGAAGAGTTCGTAGAGAAAGGGAATATCTGATTCCTCTATTCTTCTTAGGGTATAACTTGTTTCCATAACTGTATGTGCATTATCGTTGAACTTTATGAAGTGACATTGTAAAACCACAACGCATACAGCGTGTACTCTCAAGAGGTCTTGCACCTGGGTAAGCCTCTTGATATCTGAAATGATGATCGTCACGAATCAAATCATGGTGTGGACATTTGAGTCCTTTTATTTCTTTTAGCATTGTTGTTTCTTTTTAAGTATGTTGTCTTTAATTTCATACATTTCATGCAGAGAGGTGATTACATTGAGTTTTTTGGCAGATATTAATAGCTTAAATGCCATCAGTGTTCCCTCAATTCCAAGAGTAACGAACACAATACCTCCTACACCTCCGCTTACCGTTAATATAGTAGGTAATCCAACTGTCATGCCTAACACCATTGCACAAGGACCTCCCCAAAAAAATGCCGAAGTACCGAGTGCTGTGACTACTGATGCCCAAACTATTTCTGAGGGAGCTAATATTTTGCGAACTCCACCAATCATGTTTTCTGAAAGTTCTATTCGTGAAGAATCCATCATGATTGCATTGGCTAATTCTTTTTCATTTTGTACCATATAAATAATTTTGTTTGAAAAAAATGAATTTAAAATACATTGTCTATTTAAAAATAAGGAAAATTGTCTACTATATCTGGGTCGCACGTTTCTGCTACAGCATCACCCAAATATTCTTTAAGAGGTTCTGTAATAGGAGATAGAATTTCTCCCATTACAACCCCTTGTACTGCAGCACAGCCTTGCTCTATAGCTCCAACATAGTTGCCTGTCACTACATCAAAGACTGCAACTCCGATATGAAAAATAGTTCCGATTCCCATGATGATTTTATTTATTATTTCTTAGGTAACTGGCAATTGACAGTTCGTTATTCTTTATGAATTCTGTTGCAACTCTTACATTATGGTTTGATAGATTGAGTTTATCCAAATTGTCATTAATTGCATCGGGTAGCAACTTGATATCCAAATTTGTTGAAATCAAAAATTTCCCGAATTCAATAACAGCATTCTTGTAATTACCTCTATCAATGGCCGTAATTGCTTTTTTGATATTGCCAATTCGTTCTGTTGTCCAAATTATACCTCCAGTAGCTAATCCAGTTATTGCAACTGTTGTTGCTATTTGCTGAATGGTCATATGTGTTGCAGCATGAGCTAAATGAGCTACAAAAGTACCTGTTGCATGAGTGACTCCCCAATGCACCATACCGCAAATTCCTTTTATAATAAGTCCTTCTATTATCATAATTGTCCCTTTCTTAATTTTTATTTGACATTTGTTCTAATACATTATCGGCAATGGTATTAATTAGCTTGTCGATGTAGGATTTTTCGTTTATATGACTCTCAAAATCACTTTTATAAGACTCACCATTTTTCTTTATGATATTGGTGATTCTTTTGTTTTGTATGAGGGCCTCTATTACATCAATTGAATCGTATTTTTTTTGTATACTTTTCACTTCAGATCCAATTGGAGATGAAAGAAATCTTTGAATAGCTTGGTTGCTGGTATTATCAAATAATTCTATCATTGTAACTACGGATATATAAGTAGTCCAACCTTTATGTAGAAAATCTATGATAATGCTGCATATTGGCAAGTTAGAATGATACATTGAATCTATGTTCCTATCATTTTCTTGCATGCTTTTTTTGTTAGCAACTGCGATGATTTCACTTATAAAAAGTTCGAAATTGTCGTGTCTATTCATCCCTTCTTCTATTTAAATAATTTGTATAATCCATACCCTACAGCACCAGCAATCGCAAATGGAGCAAGTGCTGTTGCAACTGTTACTGCAGCTGAACCTACAACGGTGCCAACTGCTGCTGCTCCTGAAGATACAGTTCCTATTATTGAAGCTGTTGTAGTACCTACAGAAGCAATGCCTGTACCTACGGAAGCAATGCCTGTACCTATGGTTGTCAAACCTGAAGTTGTGGCAATCCCTCCAACGCCAACGACAGCACTTCCGATACTTGCCGAAGCAGAGCTAAGTTGATTTGATAATGCATTAACAGCACTATTGCTTGCGCTAGAAATAGAAGAACCTATTGTATTCGCTCCCATAGATGATAGTGCTGCTCCTGCTGATGCTCCTAGAGTAGCTCCTGTTAAACCTGTAATTGTATTGTAAGTAATACTTCCTGGTTTTGGTGCTCGTTTCATACTTTTATGTTTATTAAGTTAGACATCTTGTTGACTAATTCTGGTGCAAAGGTATCACTTTTTGGAGATATTGAGATAGTTTGGTATTTTTTCCTTTTATTATTTTTTTATTTTTCTTTTAGTATTTATCGTAATTAATTGATAATTAAAGGTTTATATGTTTTGTGAGGAAATTTTAAAAAAAGGAAACTTTCCATATTGCTTTTGAACTTATTTATTTCCACTAGTTAAGGCTACTTGTCCTTCGTTTATCTATCATATTATACACGTTGCCCTTCATAGGCACAATGGCTATGAAGGGCAACCGTTTTAATTATAATGAATATGCTCTTGTCTTATTCTTCTTCTTTTTTTAGTAGCTTCGTTACCCAATCTACTAACTCATAAGTTTTACCATTAATATTAATAAATACTTGCATGTACATGTCAATAGAAAATTCTGAGGTCTTGCGGTTGAGGTTTGGATAATATTTACTCATGTTTGGAAGATCAGCCATAATTTTTTTTATTGGATTTTGAATTTTCGATAATTTGTTTCCTAGTTTGTTATCGAAACTATCAAATACTCCTAAAGCCTGTGAAATTGCATTATAGATTCTATTGTGAATTTGCCATTCTTGAGTACTCTCATATTTTGTATTACTTTTTAATAATGGTTGACCAGTCTTGCTTAAATATAAGATTAGAATGTAGTATGATACTAAGCGTAGAGACATACTTGTTTCCCTTAGTTCTCCAAAATTTAATACACATTTTTTCGAACCAGTTTTCCTGATAGTTATAAGAAGGTTATTAACTTCTTTGTCTAAAGCAAAATAAAAATCTAGCAATGTGCGCTGAAAACTTCTGATATTGAATTTTATCTTATTATCGAAGGATTCGTTTACATTCGTATGATTCACTAAACCACGATACTTTCGGATAAAATTTTGAATTGTATTTTGTACCTGATAGCCTTCTTTAATAGGAAGTTGTAGAAGATTGAATACGGTATGAAACTTGCTGTCTTTGGATGAGATTATAGTAGATTCATTAATTTTAAATAATAATGATGGGGGAAAAGATTCCATCTTGGCACCTTCCTGCATAATTTGTCGTCCAAAAGTAGCAGTGCTTATGGATGCAATTTTTTCAGATAGTGTATCAACTACATTTTTTGTTGCTTTGCTAGGGTAGAGGTACTCTATGATATTTCTTAAGTAATCTATTGGGTATCTCATCAATTGTTCCCTTATAGTAGGAATATTTATATAAGTGAAGCCATATAAGTTTAGTATACTGTTAATATTGTCATAATAATCATGGTTTTCTTTTTGCAATATTTCAGTTTGTTTATCTTGTCCAGCATCAATATATATAACCTCCTTTTTTGCCAGTTTGATGCTATTGTGTTCATACTCAAAGATGTGAGCACCCTCAAAATCGTAAGCATACCTAAAAGCCAAGCATATCATAGCTTCGTCTGGGGATAAATTACCATCTCCTCCAGCTACTTTGAGCAAATCGTCTTGTATCTCATTGTAGAGACTTTTAGGTAGTTTCTTTTCTGTAGTCTTAGCAACAGCTACTATTTTGTTGATTGCTGCAGCCAATGACATGCTGCTAGCTTTTTTAAAATGTAATGTTGTTAAACCATACTTCTTTTTTATATTTTTAAGGTTATCCAATTCTGATTCATAAACAATGCCATCAGCATTTATCAAGTTCATGAATAATACAACGATGGCAGTCTTGGTATTCTCATCCAAGTATGAGTTGATTTTAGTATTTGAGAATTCTTCCATTTTGATATTTTCAATTTAGTTCTATGTTTACACTTGTGTTGTCAAAAATAATGAGCTTTGCCAATGTCTTATGACAACGCTCTTAATTTCAGAGAAAGTGATTTTTTACTTTCATAAAAATTGATTTTTATATTTGAAAATTACGATTTAGCTAACTTATAAATACTGTCATCACCTATCGGAATATCTCGAGAATCATAAAACATATCACAATAATCTCCTTTGAACCTTTTACAAAGTAGAGGATAGTCATGATATTGTTTTTGATAATAAGCTGTAAGTTCTTCACGGGGTACATTTTTTATGATGTCAATCAGTTTTCTACCTTCATATTTATGCCCTTTTGGTGCTACTAACATTTCATATTTTACGTGAGAATTTAGAATGTATTTTTTGACAAATAAAGTGAGTTCTTCTTTACTAAACATTTCACATTCTGCTATAATGGTAAGCATAGCTAGAGGAATGATTTGGAGTTTAGGGCAAATTTGAGCATAATATTGTGCACTTCTTACATCTATGGCTTCTTCTAAATTTCTTTTTCCCATAATTTTATCCCATATAATTTTGCAACAGATTCCAATTTGCCTTCCCTTTTCATACTCTAGTTTTCCAAACTCCCAAACATATCTATAGATAAGTCGATCAAAAAATAATATATTTATCCATTTTTGTTTTTCAGAAAAATGTTCCTTTAAAAAAATACAAGCTTGTCGAGCTTCAGCTTTCCTGGAAACATTTTGAATTCCATCAATAACAGTTTTGCCTATAGTGCCATCTAAACAAGCTGTACCATTAATAACGTCAAATATGTCCATAAGCAACTTTTTTATAATCTTTTTGCTACAATAAGTTCTCTAATTGCTGTAATTTATATTGCAGGTTTGCCAATTGTCGTTCATATTGATATTTGAGGTTAACCTGCGACATATAAGAAAGATGAGAGGTAATATCAATTCCTCTGAGTTTCATAATTTTCACATCCCAATTTGCTCGTTCAATTTTCATTTGAAGTTCTCTTATTTGTTGCCTGAGTCCTTCAACTTTTCTTAGTTTGACTACATTAGGGTTTGGCATGTTTTGCTGAGAATAGATCTGTCCAATACCGCTACTCATATTAGATGAATTTCCAATGTTGCGGAATGGAATGTAACAATTTTGGCAGATACCAGTACCATGACACTTTTCGCAAGAAGTTACTTCATGACTTCGTAGGTTTGATATAATACCTGTGCCATGACAGAATTTGCATTTATGCGTGCCATGGCATTCCTTGCATTCTCCAGGAGCAGGGACACTTAGGTTTAATGTCCAACTGTTCTTTTTGTCAATTTGACCTTTTTTATCCAAAATAGCAATAGTATCTCCTTGACACCAATCCCAACCTACTGTGTCTATGTCGAATCGAAATGATTTACCAGCAGCAAGTTTCTCCCGGCTAAACATCATAGGTGGTATTTGCTCAGTGCTATCCATTATTGCTGCATCAAAAGTTTCACTTTGAAACATGTTGCTGCATGTCAAGGTGAAAGAAATAGCTTTCCTTCCACCCTGATGGATGCTTTTGATCCATTCAAATTTTCCACGGAAGCTCATAATTTATATACTTTTAAAAAGGATGTAAGCCTGTAGGTGCCCCACCAAACTGAGGCCCTCGTCTTGGAATATCACAAGTCTGACATGTACCAGTTCCGCCACATTGTGGACACGTTTTAAATTCCCATATTTTACCTTGTGGGTAAATGACTCCTTCACCATGACATCTTTTACATTTGTGAGTGCCATGACATTCTGGGCATTCTCCTGGTCCATATTCTTTCATGAGGAAAGTCCACCTTTGTATAATCTTTCCACTCTTATCTATTATAGCTGCGTAATCTCCTTGATACCAAATCCACTCATTGGAATCATAGTTGATAACGATTTTTTGCCCAGCTTTAAACTTTATATCACGTTCGAACCATGGTTGGGAACCATCTGACGGGAATAATCCGATGTCTATAGTTTCACCAAACATTAAGTTCGTACATTTCAGTGTAAAAGACCAAAGTACAGTACCTGCTAGTCTTTTACTTTGAAATTTTGAAAAACTTCCACTAAAACTCATATTAAAATCTCCTATCCAAAATTAATTTCTAGTGTCTTTGATATGGTATGTACATGATTATGCTCTTTTGAAAAATCTAGAGTATCATTGAATAGCTGATAATTTACATTGGCGGCAATATTCAATGCACTTTTTATTTCGCTAAGATATGTTACTTCATATTTTTCAGTACCATGTAGCTGACCATCTTCCTTTAAACGGTCCAAAAGAAGATTAAGTTTTGCATCTCCCCACAGGCCATGTCGAACCATAAAATCTTTGACTTTTTCATATTCCTTGGGAGTACGCGAAGGGTCATGACTTTCTATTGAACTTTTGATATTTACAGAAGAGCTTGTACTATAGTCGGCAGAGATGTCAGCATTGGCTAATTGAAAGGAGGCTTTGTTCTGAATGCTGATATGGCTGCTATCACTATCTGTTGTGTCTTCTTTGAGAACGATATCTTTAGCACCCATTCGCACTAATGCTTCTTTTATAACATAGCTTTGCTCACTTACTAAGTTATTAAGTATATCTGGATCCCACATGTATATATACACATCTGTGTATGGATTATATACATAGAAATCCTTGCCATCTCCAATAGGGCGCTTGGATAAATTTTCTTTTAATGCTTCTTCTATAGACAGAATAACTAAGTTACCTTGCTTTATACTCTGCATAAAGCAAGGATAGTAACCATTATCAATTCCATATGCTAATTCTTCATCAGCTACAATCAGCAGTTCTGGTTTCATCATTGTATTTTCCATATACATCATACTTTTTATTTAGAGGTGATTTCGTCTTTTATTTTATCAACGTCGGCTGAATCTGTAAGCTCAACAGGCATCATGTAATCATCTATTTTTATGGACAAGTTTTTAAACTTTTCCATCTTTAGCTTTTCCTTTACATACTTTACAGGAGAACCGAATTTTGATTCAAGGTTCTGCCCATATGACTTTTTGTTAGTAAGTAGTAACTTGCAACCACAGTCAATTAGTTTCTTCTCCTTTATGAGATTAGAAATTTTTTGTAAACGCGCTCTGATTTCCAATGCCATCTTTGGTTCATGAAGATTTTTTAAATCTACAAGATAGTATATGAAAGTGCCATCTTTATTGATGATGCTCTCATAGCTGCTTACCCAGTCATTGCTCCCTCCTAAATCCTTAGTTGCCGGAACTTTTACAGTTCGACCGTTAGATTTGATTTTGAAGCTTTCAATTTTGTTTTCATCTGTTGGGGTTGGTGCAAGGTCTAATATCTTGCCCTGCAATTGACTCCATAAGGTTGTTTTCCCAGATCCTTTAGATCCTAAAATGACGATATGCTTAGTTTTTGTTGTGATTGTACTATATAACTCAGAAATGAATAGGTATACTATTCCGAAAATTGGATTATATATCAGTAGACCTTTTTCAAATTTTGAGAGTGGTAATTTCAACCTGTTCGTGAGGTTATTTTTTAAATTTTCAAGAAGACTCATAGTATTTCGTTAAAATATTTAGTCATTAATATTATTATAGCGATGATACATAATCCGATTAAACATATTATAATTGTCTTAAGTCGGATTGATGACGAAGAGTTAAGGCAAGCCTTAGTCTGCTCTGTCAGATCCTTATTAACAACTTTTAAAATTTCTGTTAATTCCTTTCTACCATCCGTAGCATCTGAGATAAACATAAAACTTAGGTTTCTGCCTCGTTCATCTTTAGCCGTAAAACTTCCTTTTATAAAGTAATATTTATCTATTTTACCATGCCAGGGACGTTCTTTTCCTATAGCCTTCTCTGATATCGTTTTTAATTTGTTGAAGGCTTCTATTCGACCTAATCCTTCTTCTAAAGGATTGCCATTATATATAATGACATCCTTCTCTGACAATATTGCTGGTTGGTACCATAATATGTTATTCATATTTCATATTTTTTAGATATTATACTCTTTCTCCTTCAGGTTTTAATATAGTGAAATTATTAGCTGAAGCAATCCATGAATTGATGGTGTTTTCAACCTTTTGTGCAATTTCAGGAGTAACGCATTTTTTCACTCTTTTGTAAGCAATGTACAAGATTGATATATTGTCCAAGTAGCCTAATACTCCATAGTCTTCTTTGGGTAAAAAGTCGTTGGGCAAGAATTGATAGGCAAATGCACATGCAATAATTATCTTGTTAAACTTGGATGTCTTGTTGCTGAGCATCACATAATAAAGTTCAAGCATCATTCGAGTTGATTCTTTACTTCCTTTAAATGCTTGCAGCTTTATATGCTCTAAAATGTAAGTTGCATTGTTGGCAATGCGTTGATAATCAATGTTCTTAAAGAATTTGATTATATTGGTTTGTAATTTCATTCTTTCCATATTAAATGATTTTATACTATTGTTTATTATAATAGAGTAATGTATTTGTTTATTCTATCAAAAAAAAATAGTGATTATTCTATTTTTATCAACCATTCAGGTGGCACAAACGAAATAGCGTAAGCTATCAAGTTACTAACATTTACCACCACTTTCTTGTTTCCTTGAAGTCGCATAATTCTACCTTCCACGCCAGCAAGTTCTCCATCTATAATCCTCACTTTTTGCCCCATCAGCTTTTTGCCATCGGTGATATTTATTGGGATTAACTTCTCTTCAGGGAGCTCACTGACCCTCATGAAATCTTCCATCTGTTTCAGAGGTACAACCAAGTAATCATCTTTATAATCCTTGATGTACCTCAGTTGTGCTCCCGCTTTCTCCGTCTCCTTCATCTTTTTTAGAGATTCAAACGTTGCATAAATGAAGATAAGATTGCTAATGGCTGAAGTGAGCTCGTACCGCCGATGCCCGAATCGCTGAACCGTTTTAAAGCATTTGGGCACGTAAGTTTTGAACTTGCCTTTCAGTGCAGACTGAACCTTCAACTCCCTGCCATAGGTCACTCGCATGGCGTACCAATGCTCCTCGTTGGAGCTGTTTGTGTGAGCGCTGTTCATAAAAATACATTTCTTGGGGTCACCACATAGTGTGTACTATATGGAGTAATGGTAGGTTTCTTTGGAAATATAATATTTATACGTAACACTGATATCCAGTAGTTGTTGTAGTTAATATTCATATTTTCATTTATATTGCAAATATAGACATTTTTTCTTGATTTTCATCTTTTATAGAAAGTTTTTTTATGGTATATTTGTTTTTTTTGCTTAAAACGTTGTTTACGATGCCTAAACGTCGGCATATTTGCATATATTAACGTTTCTATAGACATCGTTTTCTGTATCGTTAGCTGATTTTCATATGATATTTCCCATTTTCGCATTTTTGTTAACTTTGAATTGAAGTTTTGCAAGTGAATATATATCAACTTACTTGTTTATAAATATCCATATTACGTAGTGTATGGGTAACAGATTTACTTTCTATGAAATCAGCCAGCATCTCTGAAGCATTTATAGAGTACCGCTCTGAAGCTTCAAAAAGATGTCAAAAATACCCCATATCTTGTCCGTTACGGACAACTCGAGAGTGTAATAGGTTACCTCAGAAAAGAAACCTACGATGATTTTATACATTACATTTCTCTTCACCAAATACAAGATGTTATACAGCATCATTGTCAAGGTGGAATTAGTAATTTGACCGGCAGAATCTACAGACTGGCATCTACTAAGGTTCAGCAAGGTCTTGTAGTCCTTGAATGTAACTTCCCTTACCCAACTTCTAGTATAAATATGATACTCTTCAAAGATGGCAATAGAAAGGTCGGTAAGACACAGCCCTTTCCTGTTTTCCTTCGCCACGCTTACAAAAAAACAAACTTACTAGTATATTAGCTTCGGAGCATTTTATATTATATGAAATTACGTTTGCAATTTTCCACAGGTAAAACTTCAAACGAGTTTAGAATATAAATATAATGAACAAAACACAGAATGTAACAGCATTTGCTGAGAAGGCTGGCATCACAAAGACAGATGCCTCCAAGTTCTTTAATGACCAGATGGGTGTGATGGCTGATAACATCGTAGAAGGAGATGGAGAGATTTCCATCCCTGATTTAGGCCGTTTCTCCTTCAAGCATGTAGCGGAACGCCAGGGTGTTAATCCTGCAACAGGCGAGAAGATTACCATTGCAGCTCGTGACAAGGTGGTATTCAAGGCTTCTGATAGCCTTCCATACTTCACTCGCAAGCATAGTAATGAGTAAGTTAGGATAGTTAGTTTATATCTCAAATCGGTGAGCCATCAGAGTCATCTGGTGGCTTTTTTGTTTTTCATTTTCTGCCTGGTCTACACCTCACTTAAAAGTTACATCGATGACTATACATTAACAATTAAGTTTGGCTAATTCAAACATTCTTTTTATATTTGAAGCTGCATTTAAGAATAAGCTCATGATGGTTATAGCATGAGGACAACTTGATAGTTAGCGATGAAATCGCGAAATCTTATATTTTTTAGCGCTGTGCAGATAGGATGCACTGATTTTTTTCTACCTTTGTGGCAAATAATGAAGAAAAATGTGACGCCGTATCTATAATTTTTGTACTTTTACAGTCTGAAAACGGATATGGTCGTCCGCTAACTTAAAAAAGTAGCTTATGAAACAGGGTTATTTCTTATTGATCACATTGATGTTTTCCATGGGGTTGCAGGCTCAGACTCTTAAGGAAACTATCAAAGGAAAGTTTGGGGAATACCAGGGTACATCTGAAACCAGAGTGCGTGGTGGAAAAACTACCACTGTCTACAGAGACAAATATGGAGTGGTGACTGGGGCCTCGGAAACCAGGACCAATCCTTTAGGCAAGACCACTACTATTTATCGTGATAAGTATGGCCAGAAAACAGGTACTTCCATCAGCAGGACAAAGGGGGCATTTTCACCAACCACCACTACAGTTTACAAGGATAGATATGGCCAGAAAACTGGAACCAGCACTTATCGTCATTCTGGTAACAAGGGTACCATCACCTATCGTGACAAGTATGGTCAGGTTACTGGCAGAGGACAGGTAAGGGGAAGAATACCGTCTAAGAGTTCTTCTTATTCTTATTGGGTGAGTAGTAGTAAATCAAAAAGATAATTGGAGGTGAAGATCATGAAATTCGGATTTAGAACACCATCACTTAAGCGCAGTATCTCTGCCAGAACTACTGGAAGAGCCAAGCGTGCTATCAAACGTGCTATCATTCCTGGTTATGGGAGAAGAGGGATAGGCTTGCTGACCAATCCCAAGAAATCTCTCTATAATAGGGTGTATCGCAGAACCACTTTTGGACTTGGGGATGTACTCAAATTCCTTTTTGGTAAATGATAGGTTTAATATATGATTTTTTTTAATATAGAAAATGGAAGAAAACGTCAAACCCATATCTCAGCTGCTGCAGACTGTTGGACATCAACTTATTAATGCGGCTGTTAACAAGAATTTCAACACCTTTAGAAGTGGTATCAGGCATCTTGATGAACTCTTGAGGAACTTCTATTCGGGTACATTGGTGACGATTGGGGGAATGTGCGGAATGGGGAAAACCTCTTTTGCGCTCAATCTGGTCAATGAATTTGCCATCAAGCAGCAACATCCTGTGCTCTTCTTTTCTTTAGAGGGTACATATACTTCTTGGACCAATAGACTCCTGTCTATTGTCTGCAATATCAAGACTACGGCATTGAATTCAAGAGAACTCAATGCTGACGAATGGGTGGCCTTCGATAAGCTATCAAGATCTGCAGAAAATGCTCACATATATCTGGAAGCCAAGATGATTAACCATATAGACAAGTTGTGTGAGATGGCCCGTGAGGTTAAGGAAAAGCATGACATACATATCATATTCATTGATTATGTACAGCTGCTCAATGCAAGAGATGGATATTCTGACAATCGTTATCTTGACTTGAACTACATTACTCGCCGCTTGAAAGAGCTGGCCAAGGAGCTGGAGGTTCCTGTGGTCATTCTTTCCCAGTTGAATCGTCACAGGATTGATGGTGAAGGATTGGAGGAGAAACGTCCGCGTCTGGCTGATTTGAGGGATAGTGGAACTGTGGCAGACGACAGTGATATGGTTATCTTGTTGCATCGTCCCGAGTATTATCATATTTATTCGGATGAGCGTGGAAATGATCTTCATGGTTTAATAGAGATAAGTGTACCCAAGAATCGACTGGGACCTTTGGGACGTTGCTATGCCAAGTTTAATACTTCTACCGGTTTGATGAGTGATGCGTCAGATTTGGTTGATAACATGGGTTTTGAAGTTTCAGATCCGTTAAAGAAGAAGGGTAGCATTCCACCACCACCTCCTTTATCTGATTCTTTGGGTCCGCTACCGTTTTGATAATCGCTATTATCCAAATATTTGGTAATGACAGGGAGTCTTAATAGCTTTGTTCACCATAAGGAATATATAAAATGTGCAGACTTAATTACTAGGTCTGCACATTTTGCTTTTTTGAATTTCTCCTGTAAGTTAAAAGCTGACACCCAGCTTCTGAAGGCGCATGACTATTGATGTTTGACTACGTCCCATGAGCTGAGAGATTTGCTTGATACTCATGCCATCTGAGAATAGCTTCAAGAGATATGCATCTCCCTTTCTGCCCCATCGTTTATTGGCATTCTTATGAGGGCTATAATCCTCTTTGAGTCTTTCCGGATGGAGGAATTCCGTTACGAAGACGGAAGGACACTTGGTGTGGTACATGATGAATGTTCTTGTCTTGGCTCTTGTGATTGCCACATAGAACAAACGCCGCTCCTCTCCATAAGGGTATTCATCACCCTTGCCAAGAATGAGATTGAGAATAGGATCATCATTCATCAGTGATGGAAAACCAAAGGTATCTTTATTGCATTGAAGCAAGATGACATAATCTGCCTCCAGTCCCTTTGACTTATGAACCGTGAGGAACTCTATTTCCCTTCCGTTGATGATATAGAAGAACTTGTTGCCTCTTTTCACGCTTTGGAAGTTATGGGACAGATAGTAGTCATCAAAGGAATATCTACCAAGGAGGAATACGGATTTGTCACTTGGAATGCTGGCTATGATACTGCTGACAGTAGATGCATAGTTATATCTGTCATATTCATAGAACAGCATATCTGTATGGGCCGATTCATTGAATGGAGAGATGTGCTTTGCTATCTGTACCGGATTTCTCTGAATGAACTCAGAAGACAGTTTTACCAGAGGATTACCGAATCGATAGGTGGTTTCTATCTTTTTCAAGTCCGTATGCCCAAAGAAGCTTTCGAAATCCGTAAACAAAGAGAGGTCACTTCCTGAGAATCGGTAGATGGATTGCCAGTCATCTCCCACACAGAAAAGCTTGGCCTTAGGTTCACCTTTTCTCAGGGCTTGCAGAAATCTGTATCGATCCATGGAGATATCCTGGAACTCATCTACAATGATATACTCATAAGGACTTTGTTGCCATTTCTCACAGAGCTTGGTAGCTTCAAGGATGATGTCAGTAAAATCCTTCTGCTGGCTATTCTCCATACACTCCACATACTTCTCATACACTGGGCAGATGATGTTATCAATGATGAATAGGCTTCTCTCGTCATGTGCCTTATTGGCTAGGTTCCTGATTTCTGAAATACTCTTGCAGTTGGTTTTCATCAGTGTAATGAAGGTAACTGCGAGGCAGACGAATACCTTTTCCTCCTTGCTGTTTTTAGGCAGAACCATATCATAGAGCTTTTCTCCTGGTATTTCTGCAAATGGAACACCTTCTTTCTTTAAAAGCTTTTTTACTTTTTCTGCTATATCGAAATAATGGAAATCAGCACTGCTGGTTTCTATGAGCGTGGTACCAAACTTTCTGTGGAGTTCTCTTTTCCAGGTGATCCCATCGCCATATCGCTTATTGCATTCCTCGTATGAAATGCCTTTGCTTTCAGCAAACCACATGGGAACCATACCGTGCTCGTCCACTCCAAAATTTTCCAGGTAGAGTCGCTTCTGAATGCCATTTTTCTCATAGTGAATACTGAAATCAGGTCTGTACTGGCTATGATATTCGTCTAAGACCTGATGCTCATAAGCTTCTTCATATCTGAATTTGAGCCCAAGAGAGGAAAGAACAAAGCATAGCTTTTTCTCCTCTTCACTTCTTACGTAAACAGGTTTGCCATCCATGTCTGGCATTACAGCCTTGATTCTGTTATCTTTCATGGAGGCAAGTTTTTGGCGTTTTTGCTTTAATCTTTTCTCCTCATCGGTCTCCTGTACCTGGTAGTCGATGAAATATACCAAAATTGCCTGCTTGAATTTTTCATCCTCAAGGAGTTGATGGAAGATTGAAACAAAGAGGGAATCTGTATTGTCACAGATGCTCGGTTTGGCTTTCTGCTCTCTGGCGATGATATCCAATGCCAGTTTATGGAAGGTATAACCTCTTAGCCCCTGGATATCCATTCTGTCTGTCAATTCAGCTGCAGCCTTGTTGGTATAGCTGATGAGCAAGATCTTTTTGGGATCTACGTGCTTGATTTCAGTTAGATATTTGACCTTTCCTACAATAGAGGAGGTCTTGCCACTGCCAGCACTGCTTACTACCAGGCAATTGTCTTCCTCTGAAATGATAGCCTTTCTCTGCTGCAGGTCTAAAGGATACTTGAGGATATGGTCAAAGAAGTCCTTCGTAGCTTTGATGTTTCTATCTTCCTGCTGAGCATTGTGCTGCTTAACCAGGTTGGATATGTGTTCATATTGATAGATGAAGTCTGTTATCTTTTCATCTGTGATGGAAAAGATATTCATTCTTTTAAGGAGTGCGCTAAGTTCCACGTAGAGGGGATTGAAGAAGCCTTTAATTTCTCTTTCATTTTCATGGGTAATGAAAGAGTCAGCAAACTTGCTCTCAACGAAGTCATTTATGTCATCATGACTCTTGGGTCTCCCGTTTATTTCATTTTCTAGCTGTCTCTTTCCTGCGTCGTAACCATAGAGCTCTTCTGTGATTGATTCATTTTTATCCTTCACGATAGCTTGAAGCCGTCTTCTGATGCAGACGTACAAAATGACAGCTATCATAATGATGGCTGCTAATCCGAGAACTATCGGTATGTTTATGGACATATCTGTCATTATAGATTCAATTAATGTTTTCTTACTTCTAATCAGACTGATTCATGATACTGATTGTTTTCATCTTTTTTCTGCTGCAAAGGTAATAAAAAAACTGATACAATAGAACTCTAAGACTGAAAAAGATGGCTCATGGAAAAATATGTTCTTGAATTGACGAGCAATATCGTCATAGTTAATAGTTGAAACAATTGTTTTAAGATAGTGATATGATGCGAAAACATAAAGGTTTATGGATAGGAGTCTGCAAAATGCGGACTTCTATCCATAGTTATTTGGACGCAGGAGCTTCCATTTTTCCTGACTTGCCGAATTCTGTCTGTATCTTCTTAATCATATCTTTCACTTCCTGATCGATGCGGTTGAAGTTGTTATAGAGGATACGTTCCTTGGCATCAGTGGACTTGAAGTTATAGAATATGGGGAGAGGGTAGTTCTTGTAGTCTGCTTCCTCTGCCTTGATCTCGTCCATGTTGAAGTTTGTCTTGCAGAAGAACTTGGAGGTTTTGAACTCTTCTGCTTCTTGGATATTCATGGAGCCGTTCTTGCCGGTTTTGGTAACAGTGAAGTCTCTGGCTGTCTGTCCGCAGATCCAACCGGATGCCATGTCACTGATTTTTGAAGCTGGTACCAGGCTATCCATGTTCTCATTGAGGTTGATGGATGTACGGTCTCTATCAATGGTGATACCCTTTTTGAGCTGGACAACCTTACCGAAGATATCACCTGAGAGCCAATCCAGGGTATCCTTGCTTCTGGCCGAACCGCTGATGACATTACCCACAGTGGTGATGATTTTGTCTTTACCCACCTTACCATAGTCGGCTTCCAGCTGTGGAAGTTCCTGAAATCCCAGCGTTACTGCCACCTTGTTGCTTCGGGCAGTACCAATGAGACGGTCTATCTTGTGGAAATAGAGAGTCGGCAGCTCATCCACAATGATGCTTACAGGGACGTTCTTGCCCTGTCCACTGTTGACTCGGGTTACCAGTCGGTTGAGAATCAAAGCATTCAGAGCTCCGATGATACTTTCCATTTCCGGGTCATTGGCGATAAGCAGATAGCTTGGATTTTTAGGATCAGAAACCTTCAGGTCGAAATCATCTCCGCTGAACACCCAGTAGGCTTCCTTGGTAGCTAGGCGCGATGTCTGAACTCGAAGCGTACCGATCATACCTTCCAGCTGTTCCATGGCTTTGTTGTCGAAGGCTGTCTTGAATGGTCCCAGGAGTGGATAGACCTCTGGGTCTGTGACCAGAACCTCGAAAATCTCCTCATAGGAATGGTTCAGGAAGGATAGCACATGGGGCATGTCGGAGTACTGGCCTTTCCAGTAGGCAGGTTCTACCAGTTTATCCATTTGTCCCAGGCAGCCTTTGGCATACACTCTACCTGTAAGACGCTTATGGTGTGTCTCCGGGTCTTCGCTATATTCAGCATCCAGTTCATTACCCTGTTCATCGTATGGCTTCTTGCCGTAGTTGACGAAGAAATAGATACAGGCAGCCAGGAAGTTGGTAGCGGATGTCTGGAAGAACTGGTCGCTACCTCCTCCAGAACCTTTTTGACCTTTCTGAAGAGATTCTATCAGGGTTTCGGCAGTTTCCTGGGCGGCAGCCAGGTTGCCGATATACTTCTGCTGGATAGGGTTGACCCTGCAGCTGTATTCCACGTTAACGAAGTTGATGATTCGGAACTTACATCCTTTGGGGAGTCTGTTCTGTTCCTTGTTCTTTCTATAGTGGTAGTAGAGCTTGGTGGCCAAAGTGGGGAACTTATAGTCATACACCACCATGGAGAAGCCCTTTTGGGAGTGCTGTCTGATATAGGGTTCTATCACCGAGAAGGTCTTTCCAGAACCAGGAGTTCCCACAACCCATGTTCCTCTGAAGGGATTGATGATGTTGATCCAGCCATGTTGGAACTTCCCCTGGTAGTAGAAGCGCATCGGGATATTTACGGAGTAGGCGTTGCAGACGCATTCTGTAGATTGCTCGAAACTCTCGTTCTCCAGGTTGAACCGGTCTTTGAGCATGCCGCTTCTGAAGTATTTGGAAATGTTGTCCAGGGCTACATGTACCAGAATCGTTCCTACTATGGAGAGCAGCATATATAGCCAGATGTTTCCCCTCAGGATTCCTATCTTGAAGTTCCAGTCCCAGTAGTAGATACCCACGGACAAAAGGGTAATCAGGAGGCCGGAGGATATAGGCCAGAAGACCATGCGCCTGGCATCATACTCAATCTGTTTCTTGTTCTTGGTGCCGATGCAGGTGATGATGACCATGATCAGGGTCACGATTTTGCTGTAGGGCAGGAACTGATACACAGACAGATGCTGGAGTTGGCTGTGGATACCCGTAATGATGCCTCCCAGGAAGTCCAGGTCTTCGGGACTGAAGGCATACATGAAGAATTCCAGCAGGAGTGTCACGTAAATGATGCCCCTAAAGAGGGTATAGGTTCCCTGTAGTTCTTTTGATTCTTCCATTTCTTACTTGTTATGTTTGACACTGATGGCTTTTTGCATCCATCGTTTCTGCGAGGATGTGACAATCTCTGTCATGGATCTGGTTCGTTTGGGATTACCCCGAAGTTCAAACCACGAGTCCATGAGGGTGGTATAGGATACTAGCCTGTTCATCTTTCTCATCTTGTAGTTAAGTGCCCTCAGGCTTCTTCTGACATCACTTATGCCCTGGATTCTCTCCTGGGTGGTCATCTTTGCATTCTGATCCTTATCTTGCTTCAAGGGTACCAGATGCTGGATGTCTCCTGCTATCTGGATACCGTTTTCTACAATATCCGTATAGATATTGTTCTTCCGCTCAGAAACAGCCACAGCAATGAGATTGGCAGGACAAGCTGAGCTGGTCTGCTTGAGCTGACGGATGTTTTTGAATGCCTGATCCACCTCGAAATAGATACCATAAGCTTCTGCAGCGATGCTTAAGATGTCACCAAAACTGTCAAGATAGTCATTGAACTGCTTCTGAAAATCAGTGATTTCTTCCATTTCCTCCTTCAGGAACTTATGACCGGTGAGATTGAGTCCCATGGCTTTCTTCTGAGCCAGCAGAGTTTGCTTGGCTTGCTTGGCATAGGTGGTGAAAAGCGCGGCTCTTGTCACATCTCCTCCGCTCAGGGCCTTTGCCTGGAGAGAGAGGAGGAGAAATACTCCCAATGATATGATATATTGCTTCATCTCTTAGTTCTTCATTTTTTAAACCATGGTTTATGTTCTTGCCTTACCCTGTAGAACCTAGCCACCTGCTTCATGGCCTTGGCTTGACGCTTTCGGGCATCAGAAGCTATCATGGCATTTGTTTTCTCTATTTTGCCTGCGATGGCACGGTTCCACACATCTTCAAAATCATAGATGGTGATGCTAAGTGTCAGGCTGCGGAGCTTTTTATTCAATTGCTCCAGTTCACTGCTCAGCTGCCAGAGGAGCATGGTGCGTTCTGCACCGGTGAGCATGCTTTCCTTACCTCCTTTTTTAATGACCTTATTTAATATACGGTAGGTTTTGGCAAGTTCAGCTGCCGCTTCCATATAGAGGTTGTTCATACTCATGGTAGCAAAAGTTCCTTCAGGATTGATTCTTCTGGCAAGGTCTAGCTCCCAAAGATGGGTAAGTGTTTGCATGCCATCTTGAAACAAGGTGGATGCCAGAGCTATCTTTTCGGCATAACCCTGTGCAGTGGTGAGATAGGCGTTATACTGTTTTTCCCATTTCTTCATGATGTTTGCTTCCTTCACCATGGTTCCCTGCACACCCGCCAGATTTTCCATTCCATCAGTCTGGCTTTTCACCTGACCATTAATTCTGGCCTCTCCCTGCTGGATGGCTGCATATTCCAATGGATTGGAGGTCACTGCTCCCTGTGCATGACACTTGATGCCAAATGCCCAGCAAAGCAGAGCAATCAGCAGGATTTGCCTGTCAACTGTTAATTTCATAAATACCCTTTCTTTTTTGGTTGTATTCTACTCTTCTTCGGATTTCTCCCACAATATCCTTGCTTGCATCGATTCCCACCATTTTAAGACAGCCATTGGTTCGGTCACGGCTAAGGACAAAGACCGTTTTGATACCGAACAATAGCTGTAGAAAGTTTTGCTGCTGCTCATAATCCACCACGCGGTAGAGTTCTATATAGTGGGTTGTTCTTGCCATAAGTCCCTTTTTGATGATGATCTGTTCAGAGGTTATCGTGTAACTGGTCATCAGCAGAGATAAGATGCTGACTATGACACCAACTCCACACATGAAGGCGAGGGTATGGAAGCCCAAAATCCTGTTCGTGAAGGAGGGGTGATCCATCCCTGCCAAGACAAAGATCAATGGAACAAAAAACAGATGTGTAAGAATGATGTACCTAAAGCAAGGACGCAGCGTCATCCGTGGATATGTATTTTTTTCATTGTTATGCATATGATATGGATTGATTGTTATTCTTTGAAAGGAGAGTGAGACTAGATGCCCATTCCCCTTCCTTCGCCCCTAGATAGAGACTCTTCATGATTGAAATTCTCAAACTTGGCAGCGGCCACCTCGGCAGGAGATACCACCCCTGGTTTATAATAAACTCCCTTATGTTCATAGATGTCTGGACGTGGCATGGCCGGTCTTGCCAGACTGCTGGCTACATCCAAACCTGTGGTTACAGCTGCTAGTATGGCTGCTCCCAGATTAAACCCATGACCTTCCTTGGTATGCATCTTGACTTCTGGGAAGA
>OGJF01000211.1_pt1 | contig 30901 bp, 26 predicted proteins | sample 1572001 | NCBI WGS metagenome assembly OGJF01 (sample SAMEA2582113, study PRJEB24529) | metagenome | biome: Human gut stool | place: China | collected 2011
GCTGCAAATTTAACACTTTTCGAAAAATCCATGCACCGGAAATTCTGCTTGAGCCCAAAAATCAACGTTTGCGGCGGAAGAATTCCGTCATCAGTGCGGCGCAGTCGTCAGCGAGTACGCCGCCCACCACTTCTGTCTTCGGATGAAACGGCTGAGGGCAGAAGGTGTGGTATCCGCGCTTGTCGTCGGCAGCGCCGTAGACAATGCGGCTTATCTGGCTCCAGCCGAGTGCCCCGGCACACATCAAGCACGGCTCTACGGTCACGTAGAGCGTGCATCCTGTAAGATATTTCCCACCGAGATATGCCGCTGCCGACGTCACGGCCTGCATCTCTGCGTGCGCCGTGCAGTCGGTCAGCGTCTCTGTGAGGTTGTGTGCGCGTGCAATAACCTTTCCGCCGCACACCACGACGGCGCCCACCGGCACCTCGTCGTCGGCAGCAGCCTGACGGGCTTCGGCAAGCGCCATCTGCATGTATAGTTCGTCTTGGGTCATAGTCGTTTTTTCCAGCTTAATATTTCAACCATTTGAGCATTTCCTTCAGCGACGGTTTTTTGCCGTACATAAGGATGCCCACGCGATAGATTTTGCCCGACAGATAGGACAATGCCAGCGCGGTGCCGAAAAGCAGAGCCACCGACAGCGCTTCCTGCCACAGAGGCACGCCGAACGGGATGCGTATCATCATCACCATAGGCGACGTAAGCGGAATAAACGAGCACCACACTGCCAGCGGTCCGTCGGGATTCATGGCGCTGTAGAAGCCGGCGTAGAACGCAAACAGCATTATAACGGCGATAGGCATCATAAACTGCTGCGTGTCCTGCGGGTCGTTGACCGCTGCGCCAAATCCGGCAAGCACGGAGGCATAGAGAAGATAGCCACCGATGAAGTACAGCACGAACAGCACTGCGATTTCTGCGAGCGGAAGGCTCGACACCACCGACAATATCTGCATCGACAAATCGGCGTCGGGCATCTGCGACGCGGCAGAGATGGCTGCGGCCTGCGAGGGGTCGAACATGGCCACTCCGCTGACCACCCCGGCAATACTTATAATAGCGACGAGCAGTATGCCCCAGATGAGCATCTGCGTGATTCCGACAAGTCCGATGCCTATGATTTTGCCTGCCATCAACTGAAAAGGCTTCACACTCGACACCATAAGCTCGACGATGCGGTTTGTCTTCTCTTCGGTGACGCTCTGCATTACCATCGCGCCGTAGCTCATCACGAAGAAATAAATCAGCGTGGTGAGCACCATTCCTACGGCTGAGAATATCTCAGTCATCGACTCGCGTTCGCCCTCGTCGGTCCATCTCACCGTCGCCACTTCGACGGGGGTCTGCACGTCTTCCACAATCTCGTTGAGGGCAGGGATGTTGTAGCGTTCGAATTTCTGTTTCTGCACAGCCTTTGTCAGGGCGTTGTTGACATAGTCGGACATGTCGCGCTTCACCTCGTCGCGCGAATAGATTGCCGCGGCGGTGGGGTTGTCGACAAGATTGTCGGTAATCATCAGCACTGCCGCCACGTCGGTGGAGTCGGAGCGCAGCGCCGGCGTCATCTTGTCGGTGGGCACGAAGAGATAGTCGTCGTTGCTCTGCAGGGCATTGGCATAAAGTCCGGTGTTGTCGATCACAGCCACCGTCTTGCGTCCGCTGTCGCCTATTACCGACAACAGCAGCGGAACGAAAATCATTGCCGCCATAAGGAACGGCATGAGTATTGTAAGGATGATGAATGAGCGTTTTTTCACGCGTGTGGCATATTCCCGTTGCGCCACAATCCAGATTTTGTTTTTCATTGTTGTTCCTCCTTGTCATTGTTGCCCACACCGCCTACGGCGCGTAGGAATATGTCGTTCATTGTTGGCAATTGCTCTGCAAACGAGCGGATTTCCACCTGTTGCGACAACATTGCTATGAATTCTGAGTTTGTTGCGTCACACGTCTTGCGCAGCGTGTATGTCACGTTGTCGCCGGCTTGCTTTATCGACGTGATGTCGTATTTCTCGGGGTTTTCGGCAAGCATCCTGCCGCTTTCAGCCACAAGGCTGTATAGGCCGCTGCGATAGCGTGAGCGCACATCGCCCACCGTGCCGCTGAGCACCACGTGCGAGTCGTTTATCAGCGCGATGTCGTCGCAGATTTCCTCCACGGAGCTCATGTTGTGGGTCGAAAAGATTATGGTGTGCCCTTTGTCGCGCAACTCGAGGATTTCCTTTTTCAGCAGTTCGGCGTTGACTGGGTCGAAGCCCGAAAAAGGCTCGTCGAAGATGAGGAACTCCGGCTCGTGAAGCACTGTTATTACAAACTGCACCTTCTGCTGCATGCCTTTCGACAGCTCCTCAAGTTTCTTGTTCCACCACGGATTGATGTCAAACTTGTCGAACCATTGGCGCAGGCGTTTCTCGGCGGTGGCTTTGTCCAGACCTTTCAGCTGGGCAAGGTAAAGAGCCTGTTCGCCCACCTTCATTTTTTTGTAAAGTCCGCGTTCTTCCGGGAGGTAGCCTATGCGGCGTACGTCGGCGTCGGTCATCAAGCGTCCGCCCATCATCACTTCGCCCTCGTCTGGCATCGTGATGCGATTGATGATTCTTATGAGAGTGGTCTTGCCTGCTCCGTTGGGTCCGAGCAGTCCGAACACCCGTCCGGGGCGCACTTCGACGCTTACTCCGTCAAGGGCTGTGTGTCCGGCAAAGCGTTTCACCACGCCGCGCGCTTCCAATGTATTATCCATATTCTTTTTTTGCTTGAGTTTTTTGTTTATCGTTTGTCTACGGGATCGACGGTGTAGCCCGACTGCCGCAGCAGGCTGAGCAGACCTTCGTCGCCGACAAGGTGGGCGGCGCCTACAACAACCAGTGTGGGTGCGTCGGCAAGCATCTTTGGCATTTGCTCCATCCAGGCGCGGTTGCGGTCGGAGAGCAACATGGCGTCTTCCTCCGGGGTAGAGTCGCAGTCGTCGCCGAGTTTCTGATTGGTGACTTCTTTCAGCGTCTCAATGTCGCGGTGCATATAGGCGTCGGTAGCCATCTCGATCATCGAGGCGTTCCATTCGGTGTTTTCTGCCAGGCAGACGAGCATCTTGCCCTGACGTGCCGGCGGTTGGCTGAACAGCATCTTCAGCTGGTCCTGGGCGGTTTCCAGGGCAAGCACTTTCTTGCCGGCTTTGTCGGCTTTTATCTGAAAATACGTGTCAAGCTGTTGGTCGAGCGACACCTTTGGCAAATATTTGGTTACAATGGCTGCAATCAGTTGGTTGCTTATCGCTGCCGGACACATTCGTTGCACTGCCGGATTGTCGAGTCCGAAGCCGATGAGTGACCGCATTGCTTTGTCGACGGTAGGGCGGTCGGCGTCGGGGATGAAGTCGTTGAGCGACGCTCTTGGAGGCAGCATTATCGCCTCTGCTGTCAGCCGAGGCAAGTCGCGTGTGTTGAGCATGTCTACCTCGCCGCACACCTGCTCCACGTCGTTCTGCACCTGGCGTATCTGAGGCACGCTGTCGAGCACCGTCAGCGGTGCGTAATGGTGTGTGCCGAAGATGTAACTCGGCTTCTGCAAGCCGTTGCCGCTCACTTTCCACAACAGTTGTGCCTGGGCGCTTATGCCCACAACTGTCATTGCAATAATCAATAATATCTTTTTCATGTCGCAAATATAGTGTTATTTTCCCATTCCGCCTTGCTTCGACAGGCGGGAAGCGTCGTTGTTGCTGTCCACGCGGCGCGTCTGGAACGCTTTGCCGAGGCTGAAATTGTAGGTGAGCGAGCAGGAGAACGACACAGGGTTGCTGAATTTGCTTTTCGTGTGGTAGCCCGAGGCGGAGTCGATCGAGAAATCCACACCGCGGCCGAGAATGTTGTCCACGCCCACCGAGGCTGTCCAGCGTCGCTTTGCAAACGACTTTTTCAGACTTGCGTTGAGGTTGTGGGTCGGTGTCACCGTAATTTCGCCCATCGTGATTTTGTTCTGTCCGTAATATGAGATTTCAAAGTAGAAATCTTTCGGTAGTTGGAATCCTGAGCTTGCATACCAGTTCAAGAAGTTGTGGTATGTCAGACTGCCTTTCTGTTCACGGCGCTCGCCGTTGGCAAGATATGTGAGGTTGGCTGTCAGCGTCCACCAGTCCTTGATTTGGAACGGCAGGTTGAGCGATGCGCCAAACATATATTGCTTGTCGAAGTTGACCATTGTCAGCAGCACGTTTTTCGGGTTGCCCTTGTCGGGCATCGAGGCTTTTATGATTTGGTCGTGGTTGATGTTGGCAAACAGGGTCAGCGAGTATTTGTATTTAACCACGCCGGTAAGGCTGACGTTGTCGCTATATGACGGCTTCAAGTCGGAGTTGCCCGACTGATAGAACATGTCGGAAACCTGATGACGCTCGGGATTGAGTGCCCAGAACGATGGGCGCGCTATGGAGCGTGAGTACTGTGCCGTCAGCACGTTGGAGCCGTTTGGCGACAACAGATATGTGACATTGGCATTTGGAAACAAGTCGAAATATCGCTGAGCTACGATGTTGCCGCGGCTGCTGGCGTCGGTCAGTTCGCCGCGCAGTCCTGCCGACGCCATGAAGTGTCCGAGTTTGGCTGAGGCTTTTACATAGGCGGCATAGATATTTTCTTTAAACACCACGTCATAGTCGCGTCCGTCGGGCGTAAGCCATTCGTGGTCTTTCAGATAGAGGTATGACGCGTCGTTGTCCATACGGTTGAGGTTGTATTTCAAGCCAGTCGACAGACTCCAGCGGCTGTTGAATGTCTTGTCGTAGTCGTAGCTGACGTTGACCACGTCGAAAACCGAGTTTTCGCGGCTTGTCGATATCGAATCGGCGGAGAGGGCGAGAAACTCCGAATGACGATGGTTGTCGGCGACGCTGCGTCCTTTTGTGTGGTTGTAGTTGGCAATCACCTTCATTTGCGAGCCGATGGAGTCGAGCCGGTGCACGTAGTTGAACGTGGCATCGATATTCCTGTGGCGCGATGTCGACATGTAGTTTCCGTTCATCGTCTCGATGCCTATGTCGGTGTGGTTGAACGTCGCGTTGGTCGTCACGTCCGACGGTGAGCGAAATTGGTTGTAAGCCACCTCGATGCCCAGCGAATTGCGCGCGTCGGGATCGAAATAAATGCCTGCCATGCCGTAGCCGAAAAGCGACTTGTGTAGGTCCATCTTTGTGTCGGTCGTATACCGGTCGCCGTTGGCATAGTCGGTGGTTTCGCCGGTGTCGAAATAGGATTTCGGAGAGGCGGAGAGATTGCTGTTGGCACTGAATGTCCATTTGCCGTTCTTCACGTTGACTGATGCCGAAGGAGTGACCGTCGCGGATGTTTTGCTGACAGAGCCGATGAGGCTCACGTTGCCCATCACGCCGTCGGCACGGTTGCGTTTAAGAGTGATTTTGATGATTCCACCTGCGGTGTCGGCGCTGTATTCCGCTCCTGCCTGGGGGATTACCTCTATTTTGCTCACGTCCTCCGCCTTGAGCGAGCGCAGATAGGTGAGCAGCTGTGATTGGTCCATGCGCAGCTCGCGGTCGTTGACCATCACTTTCGCGCCCGACTTGCCGTTGATGGTGATTTTCTTGTCGTCGATCCACACGCCGGGAGCCGCCTGCAGCAGTTCCTTTCCGTCTTTGCCTATGGCGGCTGGCATATCCTCCACCCTGACCACAAAACGGTCGGGCAGACGGCGTATGGCTGAGGCTTTCACCTCTACGCCATGCAGTGCCACGGCATTTGTTGCCATCGTGGCGTCAAGACGCGTTTCTCCGCTGACGGTCACTGCCTTTTCGGCATTGTCGTAGCCCACGAGGGTAAATGTCACGTTATATTGTCCTTTCGGAAGGTTGATTCTGTAATTGCCGATGCTGTCGGTGACGGCCCCTCCTTGCTCATGGTTGGTGCTGAGTGCCACCACGGTTGCAAATTCAACCGGGTTGCCTTCGCTGTCGGCCACGCGTCCGAGCAAAGTGTCGGCTGTCGCGATGCTGCCGCCCGAAATGGCAAGCAGCGCCGCAAGAAACATCTTATTCATTGTATGTGTTATAAATTGGTTATTTTCCAGAGTCGATGAATTGTTTGTATAGACGGTCGATGTCGTCGGCAGTGATGCCGAGCATCTGCATTTTGCGGAACATTTCCGGAAGTTCCTCTTCTTCAAATTCCCGCCGGCGCAGTCTGGAGATTGTGCCGCATGCGCCTTCGCTGACGAAATAACCTATGCCGCGGCGGTTGAAGATTATCTCTTGCTGCTGCAGCCAGTCGAAAGAGCGCACCACGGTGTTGGCGTTGACTTCAACGGTTGCCGCATATTCGCGCACCGACGGGATGCGGCCGCCTTCGGAATAGGCATGCTGCATAATCTCGTCCATGATGCGGTCTGCTATCTGCAGGTAGATTGGTCGGCTTTCCTTGAAGTTCATAACAGGCGTTTTTTGGTTTCAACAATCTGCTTGCCGACAAACAACCGGTAGGCAACTGCCCAATTGACCACTGCAAATGCGAGGCAGAGGCTGCCAGTGGTGACGAGAAACACGGGAAAGGTCGAGTAGAATTCTTCCGACGAGGCTGGATGCCATGCCCACACCAGCACAATCGAGAAGACGATACCCAAAACGAGAGCTATGCCGAGAGTCTTGACGAAAGCAAACTTGCGCCACACGGTGCCGCCAAGCACGAACAGCGACTGTATCCACAGCAGCGAGCCCCATGCAAGCAGTCGGCCACGCCACTGCCAAGCCATGACAAGGATTTGATTCTCAACCGACACCTGCGTACTTATACTATCAAACGTCGGGGCGAAGAACGTCTGCGTGCAGTAGGCCGTCAGCGACCCGTAGCTGTCGATGCCGAAAATAAAGGCGAGCGGATAGTAGAGCACACCGACAACGACGAGGGCGGCAAACGCCGACAGCGTGTAGCCGATAGTGACCATCAGAGCGCGCTCCACAAACTTCTCGGCGTTGGTGGCTGGCAACGTCAGCAGACTGATGCTGCCTGTCTTGTCGCTGATAGGTTTGAGCATCGACGAGGCGGCGATGAGACCACCCGCAGTGAGCACCAACGAGAACCATGAATAGAAGGTGTCGGCGATGACATTAAAAGAGTTTCCATCGGTCTTTGCCGGGAGCATGATGATCACAAGTCCGGCAAGCAGCGCTCCGGCAAACTCAAGAAAATGAGCGAGATTGGTTTTCCAGTCAAGGGCGGCGTCGCGCTTAGCCACAGTCCACAGGCGCCGCACGCTGAATCTGTTTATTGTAGTTGTCATAATTGTTTATCTGATTTGAGTTTTGGCAAATATTCGGTAAGTTATCACATAGTTGATTACTGTAAGCGTAATCAGCACAATGATTTTAATTTGATTAGTCAACTGAAGGACATTAATAGCGCAATCCGTCAGTATAACCACTACGACAAGCAGGGCCAAACCCCTGACAAGTGACTTCTTGCGCCACAACGCGCTGGCTATCATCATTATTGATTGGAGCCACAAGAATGTTGACGTCCAGGGCAGCACGTAGTCGCCGACAAACACCTGCGTCATTATCATCGTGCAAAATTCCGGATCGCTGCCGAGCATCATGCTGAACGCCACCCGGACGGCGTCGGCGGCAACCACCCCGACAACAAACGACACGAATGTCGCCACAACGGTCTCCACCCAGTTGACGAGATATTTCTCAAATGCTGTGGCGGGAAGCGTGAGATAAGCAATCTGCCCATGGCGTGTCTGCATCTTGTCGAACATGAACGAGCCCATAATCACCAGCGCCAGCATGTAGAACATCCTCAATACGATGGAGACCGCATCGGTAAATTCTCCCACGGTAGAAATGTCGACCAGCGACAGTCCGGCCTCGCTGGCAAGCAGTCCGCCAAACACGCCGAGCGGCAGACCTATCCACGACACGATGTTGTGGTCGTAGTCGTGGCGGAGCATCGCCCAAAATCTCCGCATGTTGAACCTATCGGTCATTGTCGTCAGTATTTAAGGCTTCATTGATTGCGGCGCCGTTGGCAAGCATTGCGTTGAACAGCGTTTCAAGATTGATTACGCTCTCGTCGCCGAAGCGGTTGGCATAAATTGCGCTGTTGCCTTGGAGAGAGGGCTGCACATAGATGGCTCCTTCGGTGGGTTCCGACATCGGTTGGTCGGTGAAAAGGAGCTTGGATGCCAGCGTGGCGTAGCTGCTGTCGAGCAACAGTTTGCCGCTGTCGACCATCAGCACGTGGTCGAGCAGATTCTCTACGTCGCGCACTTGGTGGGTCGACACGACTATCGTTTTTTCATCGCTCATGTTTGACGCTATCACCTTGCGCATCTGGCTTTTCGACGGGATGTCGAAGCCGTTGGTCGGTTCGTCCATCAGAAGCAGACGGGTGTTTGTGGCGAGAGCGAAACTCATAAACGCCTTCTTCTTCTGTCCCATCGACAATTCGTTGAGACGCAGGTTGCTGTCCATCTCGAAATCACGCAGACAGTTGTTGAGAATCTCGTTGGAGAAACGCGGATAAAACTGCGCGTTGTATTTCACGTATTGGGCGAGGGTGACGGCTGGAAGCGTAAATTCCTCGGGAACGATAAAAATCTCCTGAAGAGCTGACGGCTGGCGGCGCGACATCTCGCTGCCGCAGAAAGTAACCGACCCTGATTTCGGACGGAGCAGACCGCACATTAGATAGAGCAGTGTGGACTTGCCCGTTCCGTTCTTGCCGAGCAGTCCATACACCGCGCCTGGTTGCAATGTCAGCGAAAAATCGCTGAAAATGTCAGGCTTTTTGAAGCCATAACTAAATTTCAATTCCTTGATTTCCATCATATAAGTTTTCATTTTTCGTATATCAGTTTGAGTGTATTAGTTGATTAGTACACTGCAAAGCTATGTCAATTTTTTGGGAAAACAATAGCGAATCTGATATTTAACACAAATTAATACTTTCTAAAATCGCCGAAGCGCGGTTTCAGAAGTCAGCCCGTGGTTGCCCAGCCCACCCGAGACAAAGGTGACATGCCGCTACCGCCGAAGCGCGGTTTCGGAAGTTAGCACGGGGTTGGCTTGCCTACCCCGTGACAATGGTGACATGCGCCGCTACCGCCGAAGCGCGGTTCCAGAAGTCAGCCCGTGGTTGCCCAGTCCACCCGAGACAAAGGTGACATGCCGCTACCGCCGAAGCGCGGTTGTAGAAGGAGTATGCAGACAGGTGACATGCGTGACGACAATGTCGGCTTGGATGTATATGGATGAGGAGAATTTTGCTGCAACCCAAAATTTCTACTGAGCCCGAATATGAATAGTAAACAATACCGCAAAATAAAATAGGAGATACAAACGCACCTCCTATAATGTGGAAAGGCGAAGGAGTCGAACCTTGCAATATGCTGCCTTTTGGGAAACCTCGCTACCGATGCGACCATCAATCCACATTACAAATATAGAGAACAAATTGACAATAACAAAATAAGACAACAACAAAATGGCAAGACCAAAGAAATTTGATTACGAGGACGATGATTTCTACGATGAAATCATCGTCCTCGCTATGCAGGGATTGACGGACGCTGAAATCGCCGACAGCCTTGCCGACAAATTCGGCGTGTCTTTGTCTCCGGAGGCTTTCTCCTCAATGAAGAACGGTTGTTATGTGAATTGGACAGAGACGGAGAACCAAAGACGATCCGCTCGTTTTATTAAAGTCTTAGCGCGTGGACGCAGAAAAAAACACTTCCATGGTTCGCGGCACATACCTTAAAGGCGCCCTCGGTGGCAAGAAAATCAAGTCGAAGATGGTTCTCCGTCGCAAACTGCGCATAGGTGGGGAATACACGGAAGACGAGGAGATTCAGACTTCCGAAACAGAATCCGAGATGCCTGTTGATGTCGGAGGCTGACACTCCCCGGCTATTGAATGCGTTCCGCTTGCATCTCCCGTTTCCCCATATCTCCGGCTGGATGGTGTAGCCGCTGTTCGCCTGGTAGGTGTTCCCGTTCCACCGGACGCGGAGCCTTATCTGCCCCTCTCCGTTGCCTGTCCTGCTGTAGACCTTTTGGAGGAAGAATGATATACTATGTTTTATCTCCATTTTTTGTACACATTTTTTTTGGTCAGTACACATCTGCAAATTCATGTACTATTTTTCATATAACAAAACAGAATCAAACGAAATGAAAAACCGCCAACTTACTCCTTTTAGGCTGCAAGTCAGCGGTTTCGTGTTTGTTCCGTTTTATCGGATTTTACTTGGGTGGAGATGGAGAGATTCGAACTCTCGTCCAAACGTGGAACTAATATGCTTTCTACATGCTTAGTTTTGACTTGGTTTTCGACCGTGGGCAGGATCAAAACTACCAACCCAAGGCTTATCTCCTAAAATCTCGGACAGCTACCGGAGAACAAGCCGTCCCAGCTCCGATTTTATTAGCACCACCTTATCGAAACGTCTCAGAGCAAGGCAATCGGGTGATGTCTCGTTTCTGCCACTGTGGCAGAAATAAAGCTAACTTACTGTGCTTCGGTTAGGCAGCGAGAGCGTAGTTATTTTCGCCAGTTAAATTGTTGATGTCTGAGATTATAGAGCATAGCCATCATCGCTCTGCATGCTTACATACCACCTCTACACGCTGTCAAAACCGGTCATCCCCAATGTTTTTTCGAGACATATACGTGATATGTGGGTTGCAAAAGTAATGCTTCCGCAACCAATCTCCAAATTTTTGTTGAAAAAAATTTTTTAGTTTTCGTTGTCTACGGCGTTAAGCACCAACAGCATGTTTGGCAGCTCGTTGTTGTCGCGGATTGTTTTCAGCGCCGACAGTTGGCGGCGGTCGAGGAGTCCGATGCGCGCCACGAAGATGGTGTGGCTTGCCACACGGACCAGCACGTTGGTGTCGGTCACAAGCTGTATAGGAGCGCAGTCGATGAAGATGTAGTCGTAGCGTTGGCGCAGGCGTTCAAACATCTCGTCGAGGGAGTCGTGTTCAAGCAGTTCTGCCGGGTTGGGGCGGATGGTGCCCGACGGCAAGATGTCGATTCCCGCGCTTTTGTCGTGCACAATCAGTTTGTCGAGGTCGGTGCACGATCCGTCGAGATATGAGGTTGCGCCGTGCGCCGGCGAGTTGATGCGCTTGCTGAGCGATGCGCGACGTATGTCGAGGTCGACGAGCAGCATGCGTTTGCCTTTCTTAGCCTCGGCTGAGGCGGTGTTGATTGCCACATACGATTTGCCACTGCCAGGGTTGAACGATGTGCAGATGCACACCGGCACGTCGTTGAATTTCGCCAAATGGTGGTCGAGCTCGGTGCGTAGCATCAGGAATGCCTCTTTGCCGAAATCTTTGTTTGTCAAGTCGGGTGGCGTGAGGCTCTTTAGTCCGTAGTTGAACTTTATGCGCATGCGTCGCGAGAATGTGACGTTTTTAAGAAGCGGTATTTGTCCGATCACGGGGATGTTGATGCCGATGAAGTCGTAGCGGTCGCGCACGTGGTTGTCGGTGATGAATGCAATGAAAATCACGGCGATAGGAATCACCACTCCGCCGAGCAGCAAGCCGAGGGCTGCGATTATCCATGGAGTGAGCCGAGAGGGCTCGTCGGTGCCCGATGCCGGTGCCACGACGCGTACGGCTTCCGAGATGTTGTTGATGGCGAGCGGGTCGTTGCCGCGTTTGCCTTGCAGGTAGTAGTATTGACTTTCGATGTTTTTGTGCATGCGCGCCTGGCGGTTGATGGCGGCCTGTGTGTGCGACAGGTCGGCAAGACGGTTGTCGGTGGCGGCGATGCGCGATTTCAGTTTGCCGCATTCGATGCGGAGCGAAGCGATATGGTTTGTCACCGAAGCCTCAATGTCGCTGTGCATGGCTTTAAGTTGCTGTGTGACTTCTGCAAACGCGTTGTTGGCAGTGCCGGCATTCTCGCGCAGATGTTCGCGTTTGGCTATGGTTCCGTTGTATGCAGCCACGGCTTTCTGCAGGCCGATGCTTTTTGTGATATCTGTAGCGGCGGCTATCGGGCGGTCGGCATTTTTGTCGGCTGCCAGTTGCGACGCCACAGCCTCAGTTGCCTTTATCTCGGCCTCAATGCCTACGAGCGACTGTGTGTCGGCGGCCTTCTGCTCCAGCAGTTGTTTGTAGGTGAGGTTGATATTGGAAGTGTTTCCATTGCGCAGCGTCTGCTCGATGCCGGCTTCGTTTTTTTCGAGAGCCTCTGTATGCACGGCGAGACGCTTGTCGACGGCGTCGATGAATTTTTGGGCGTCGTTGCTGTTCCACTGTGCCCATATTCGGTCGTAGACCAATGGGATGTCGTTCAGAATGTCGTCGGCGCGTTGGACCACATGGTCGGAGAATGTGCAAGTCAGCACGTCGGTGAATTGAGCCGTTTGCACCACATCGATGCTTTTGCTTATGCGGTGGGCGGTTTTGTCGATTGGAGTTATGCTGATTTCTATTTTCTTGCCTGCGTAATTTTTCGTAAAACGGGTGGCTGTGAGAGAAATGTCGGCAGCCGATGTGGGCTTGTCGTCGCCGTCAATCTCGAGGCTTGTCGCAGTGGCTGTTTTGCCGTCGGCAGAGATGAGGGCGGTTATTTTTGCCGATGCGTCGTCGGGGATGTTCAGTGCAACGTCGAGAGGCTCGCTGCCGTAGAGGTCGACGCGCTTGCCGAATGACTGGATTTCATATTGTGTCACGTTGAGCGACAGGTCTTTGACTATCTGCTCGCAGAACACTTGCGACTTGACAAGCTGGATGCCGTCCTCAAGTTGCAGTCCTGTGGCAAACGGCTTGATGGCAAACGGGTCGTCGCCGAAACGCTGGTTGGTGAATACGTTGGCGTCGAGATATTTCATTGCAAACATCGACTGGCGTTTCACCGCGGGTGAGACATAGTAGTTGTAGGCGCTCAGCCCAAACACGCAAATCACGACAAACGCTATGGCATAGCCGTAGAACCGCCTCATCCAACGGATGTATGTGCGCAACGTAAGCGCACTGCGGTGCATTATGCGGTCTTGGCTTGATATCGTTTGCATGTGATTTTAAGGTGAGGTATTGTATTAATGTTGCGTATTAGTCTTTTGCAATGTTGACTACGAGCACGCCTATCGATGTGAGCAGCGAGGCGATTGAGATCCAGAGCGACACCGATTTCATCGCATTCTGGTTGATGGTCGACTGCCCGGCGCGCACGCTGTTGGGTTGCACATAGACCACATCATTCTGTTTCAGGTAGTAGGCTGGCGACTTGAAGATGTCGGCTGAACGGAGGTCGAGTTGGTACGACTTGCGCTGCCCGTCCTCCTCGCGGATTACGTACACATGGTTGCGCTCTCCGAAGATTGTAAGGTCTTTGGCCATGGCAATCGCTTCGAGCACAGTTACTTTGTCACTGTTTATGGTATATGTTCCCGGGTTGGTGACCTCGCCGAGAATCGACACTTTGAAATTCATGAATTCTACGGTCACAAGTCCGTCGGTGAGCATCTTCTTTTCGGCGAGAGCCTGGGTTATCTGTTCCTGCAGTTGCCAGCGGCTCAAGCCCGAAGCTTTGATTTTGCCGAGGATAGGGAAGTCGATATAACCTTCGTTGTCAACCACATATCCGAGCAGGTAATTGCCATATCCGGCACGGTCGGTTCCTGCCTGGGTGGCTGATACCGGCAGGTTGAAGATTTTAGCCACAGCAGGGTCGCTGCTCGACACCACAATGGAGAGCATGTCTTTGGGCTCGATTTTGATTACCTGTGAGTTTTCAATCTTTTCAGGAGTGTCTACTTTCACATCTTGCAGATAGAGTACCTTTTCCGATGTCTTGCAGGAAGATACGAGCAAAATCAGGCTTAAGAACAGTATAATTCGTGTCGTTGAATGCATAATTTCCTTATTTCAATATGATTCCAATAATTTAGTCTGTGTGGACTGCCGCTTGGCGGAACTCATCCAATATGCAAAGATAGCATTATTCGTTAAAAACGTAGCGATATATGGTGTTAAAATATCGGCAATTTCTAAAATCCAGCAACCTTAGGCGGGGATTATTCCGTTTCGTAGGTGATTTTGTCGCCGCGGGGATGGATGAATTCGAATTCAAGAGTCCGTGCAAGTCCATCGGCGAGCGTGTATGGCGGTTTGAAACCGGTCTGTTGCATGCGTGTGGCGTCGTATTCGGTGGTGGCGCAGAATTTCTTGACGCGGACGGCGCTGATGGCGAATTTGCGGCGCAGCAGCCATGCCAGCGCGTCGAGGCAGTAGCCGCCAGCCATTCCTATGGCGTAGGGGATGCGAATTGCCGGCAAGCGTTTCTGCAACACTGTCTCCACATGTTGCACAAGTTGGTTCATGTCGTAGTCGGGCTTGTCGATGTAGTTGTACACGTTGCCGCGGTTGCGCTCTCCGAAGGTTACGGTGGGGCGCACCACGTTGATGTTCCAGTCGGCGTGCATCGTGTGCCATTCCTGCAGAAGTTGCTCCGCCTGCCATTTCGATTTGCCGTAGTGGTTGAACGGGTCTTTCGGCGAGGTTTCGTCGGGGTTGTCTTTATTGATGCCGTAGACAGCCACGGATGAGAAGAATAGGATGCGTTTCACGCCGTTGCGCTCCATGGCGCGCAGAGTGGTGCGCATTCCGCCCACGTTGGTGTCGTAGTAGAGCGATGTGGGAGTCACGTTGTCGCGGTGCTGTGCGGCGAGAAGTATCACAAGGTCGGTGCCGGCAAGGGCGCTGTCCATCTGTTGCTGGTCGCGCACGTCGCCGATGGTGGTGATGTCGTTGAAGAAATGGCTGTCACGAATGTCGACTATGCGGAAATCGTAGCCCTTGAACTGCGTGAAGTGGTCTACAATGCGGGTGCCGATGAATCCGCTGCCGCCGATAATCGTGACTTTCATTGTGCCTGTGTTTATAATTGGTTTGGAATTTGCCTCATGGCTTCTATCACCTTTTTGGGCAGAGGCTCGTTGATGGTGTGGTTATAGAAGCGCAGGTTGTGTATGTCACTGCCCATGAGGTCGTAATACCCGTTTTCAAGCAGCCATTCAGCCTTTTCTTTGGTGTGCTTGCTGTAGCATCCGGCAATGGAGCCGAGGTTGAGCTGGAACAGCAGCCCGAGTTGCTTCAGTTCCTCATAGTCAGACTGCTCCATGTATTTGTAGCGTTCGGGGTGCGCGAGAATGGGGTGCAGGCCGGCGTTGAGCATTTCTCCTATCAGTCCGCGCATTTCTATCGGCGCGCGGAAATAGCTTGTCTCAATAAGCGGATGGCTGTCGCCGAGCATCAGAATGTCGCGCTGACGCCAGCGTTCGGCAAAGATGCCGTCCATCATGTTCTCGGCTGCGAGATGCAGGCGGACAGATCCGTTGTATGTGGCGGAAAATTCCTCGAAGCGTTGCTTGAGCGCGCCGACGGTGTTTGGCACGTCCTCCATAATGTGGGGCGTGAGCCACACGTCGGCAACACCGGCTTGCTCCATTGTGCGGAGCGCTTCCAAAGTGAGGTCGGCTGTCTGGAATCCATCGTCGACACCGGGCAGCAGGTGGCTGTGGTGGTCGGTGAATCCGTCAAGCAGGCCGCTTTCGAGTATTGACTTTTTCCTTGAGAATATGCCAAACATCACTACTGTTTCTTGGTGTCGTTGCCGTAGCCATATCCATAGCCATAGCCATATCCGTAACCATATCCGTAGCGGGTGTATGTGCCGCTCTCGTCGCTGCCGTTGAGCAGCAGGCACATGTTCTTATAGCGGTTGTTCTTGTAAATCTCGTCGATTTCAGGAAGGGTGCGACGGTCTATCAGTCCGGCGCGGGCAATGAAGATTGTGCGGTCAACATGCGGTGCGATGAGCGATGCGTCGGTGACCATTGTGATTGGCGGACAGTCGACAAACACATAGTCGTAGCGTTGCTTCAGCTCGTCTATCATTGCCTGCAGACGGTCGCTGAGCAGAAGCTCTGCAGGGTTTGGAGCAAGGTGTCCGGTAGGTATTGAGTCAAACAACAGTTTTGTCGTTTTTGATGGCAGGATGATGTCGTCGAGCGACACTTGTCCGTTGAGATATGCGCAGACTCCGGTGCTTGGCGAATTGACAATCTTGGAGAATGTGCCTTTACGGATGTCGAGGTCGACAACGATTACTTTCTTGTTTTTCAACGCCATTGCGGTGGCGAGATTGACAGATGTAAACGTTTTTCCGCTGCCTGGGTAAAGCGAGGTGGCCATGATGGCTTCCGACTTGTTGGCGCCGATCATGAAGTCAAGGTTGGTGCGCACCACGCGGTATGCCTCGTTGATGACGTTGCGGTTGTGGTCTTCCACCACGATGTGCGGTGTTTCCGACTCATTTTCTTTTTTCAGCAAGCGGCTCATCAAACTCAATTTCTTCGCTCCGTCGGCAAGAGGCACATCGCCGAGCACTGGAACTTCCATGCCTTCAAGGTCTTTGCGGCTGCGCACTTTGGTGTTGAGCATGTTTGACGCAAACATATAGCCGTAAGGGATGGCGAGACCGAGGATGAACGCTGCAGCGAGGATGATGCCCTTCTTCGGCGATACAGGCACGCTGTCGCCGGTGGCAGGCTTGAGCAGGCGGGTGTTGTTGACCACGATGCTTGCCTGAAGCTCGTTTTCCTCACGCTTCTGAAGCAAGTAGAGATAGAGCTCCTCCTTGATTTTCTGTTGACGCTCGATTGTGAGCAGTTCTTTTGCTTTGCCCGGACCTGCTGAAATGCGGTTCTCGATGGCGTTTTCCTGCGCTGAGAGACGGTCGGCTTGAATTTTAAGCGCGCTGATGTGGTTGTCGACGGAGCGCAGAATTGTGGAGCGCATCATGCGCAGCTGGTTGTTGATGTCAGACACCAACGGGTTGCTGTCGCTGCTGTTTGCCACGAGGCGCTGACGCTCAAGCAGTTTCTTGTTGTATTCGGCAATCTGCTCTTCAATGGCTTGGCTTCCAACGCCAGAGTTTGAAGGAAGAAGGTCGTACTGGCGTGTGTTGTCAACGAGATATTCGCGGATGAAGCGAGCCACGGCGAGCTGGTTGTTGGCAAGGAATGCCTGCTCTGAATATTTGCTCGATTCTTGTGTCACTTGTGCTGTCTCGGCGTTCATGTCGAGCAGACGGTTGGAGCTTTTGAAGCGTTCGATGTCGGAGTCTACGTTGCCGAGTTCGCGTTCGATTGACATCAGACGCTCGTCGATAAACTTGGCTGTGTTGTCGGTCGACTTGTTGGTGTAGCGTATCCACTCCTCGTTGTATGCGTCAAGAAGGGTGTTGAGCACGTCTTCGGCACGCTTCTCGGATGCGTCGGTGTAGGAGAAGTTGATTACGGTGGCAAGTTTGTCGGCAAGTTCGGCGGTGAGGCGTGCCTGGCACGACTTTGCCGTGAGCTCCGGACGCTCATAGCCTACGATGACCGCCTGCTCAAAGTTTTTACCGTATTCTTTTGTCGCTTTGAGCACTACGGTGCCTACGGGCGTCTTGAACGGCTGCCCGAGTTTCACGGTTTGTGCCGGAGCGTCGCTCTTGATGCCGTTTATCTTGAAGTCCTTGACGGTCAGTTGGCTTTGACCTTCTTTCTCAGCGACGAATGTCACGGAGTTGAGCGGCTGCTCGCCGACGTGATCGGGAAGGTTTTTGTATTCCACGCAGATTGGCGTTTTGTCATACCAGTCGGTGACATATCCAATCCAGTTCTTGCTCTTGTAGGTCACGTTGAGACGCAGCTGGTTGACAACGTCCTGCATCAGCAGCGGTGACTGGAATGCCTGCAACTCGTTGTAGACGTCGATGCCGGTGCTTCCGATGCCGAGGTCGGCGAATGCCGCCAACTCGCTGATTTGAGCCTGTCCCTTGTTGTCGCTTCGGAGCATTACGCTCGCCGAGCGTTGGTAGATGCGTTGCGCGCGCTGTGCGTAGATGAGTCCGAGAGCCACGCAGATGACTATCGAGATTGCGAAAAATTTCTTGTGGCAGAGTGTCCATGAAATCATGTCGCTCAGTTGGAATTCATTCTTCTGGTCTTCCGTTTCGGCAGCGCCTATGCTGTTGTAGTCTTCCTTCATTTAGTATAAATGTTTTGTGTAAATTACGCAGTGTTCTTTAAGTCATTATTTCTTTGCCGCGACAACGAGCGTCGCTACGGTGGTGAGCAGGGAGGCTATCGAAATCCAGATGCCGATAGACTTCATGCTGTTCTCGTTGAGGTTCGATTCGCCGGCGCGCACCTTGTTGGGTTGCACGTAGACCACGTCGTTCTGCTTCAGATAGTAGGCGGGCGACTGGAACACTTCCGCCGACTTTAGATTCAGGCGGTAGACGGTGCGCTCTCCTCCTTCCTCGCGGATTACGTAGACTTGGTCGCGCAGACCGTAGATGGTAAGGTCGCCAGCCATCGAGATGGCTTCGAGCACGTTGACTTTGTCGCCTTCAATGCTGTATGAACCTGGGTTTTTGACCTCGCCGAGTATTGATATTTTGAAATTGCGGAATTCTACGGTTACCACCATGTCTTTCAGCAACTCACGGCTTTTGAGCTCGCTTTTGATTTTTTCCTGCACTTCCCATCGTGTCATGCCCGCCACTTTCATCTTGCCGAGCACCGGGAGTTTGATTTCTCCATTCTCGTCGACGGCATAGCCGAGCAGCTGTTGCGTGCCGCCGGTCGACGACACAATTTCGGAGTTGGTCTGGTAGGACACTACGGGCAGATTGAACATTGCTGCCAGCTCTGCGTCTTTGCAGCTGACGATGATTGACAGCACGTCTTTCGGCTGTATGGTGATTCCTTTGCTTGCAGAGATGCTCTCTTGCTTGTTGATGTCAAGGTTTTGAAGATATGCCACATCTTTCGTTGAATTGCATCCAACGAGCAGCATGCACGAAATCAGGAGAATATATAGTCTGTTCATATACGTTTTTGCAGCGCAAATAATATTTGCAATAATCTGTGTATTAGCGTATTGTGCGCACAGGATGAACAAAGCTCAGTGCTTGTTTTTTCACAGTTTTCCGGCATCTGCACTTGTCCACAGTTTCCCTTACACAATTTCTAATTGACAAAGATAATTCGTTTATTTCTGTTTTACAATTTATTTAACGTGAAAAGTTATCTTTAACATAAAACTTCGTTGAAAACAAAAAAAGCGGCAATCGCCGCTTTTTTTGTTTTTTAGTGTTGGTATGTGGTGTTATTTCACGCATTTCAGCACTTTGCCGTTTGCGCGTGCCACGTATACGCCGCTTGCGAGAGCCGAAAGGTCGGCAACGCTGTTTGCACGTGCCACGAGTGCGCCGCCAAGTGTGTAAACCAGAATGTCGGCACCTTCGGCATAGACTTTGCCGTCGGCATATCTGATTGCTTCCGAGGCGATTTCGTTGACGCTGCCTTCACCGTCCCAAGCCGGGGTGTAGATTACTTCGCCGAGCTTTGCATCGTCGGGTTTGTGGAAAATCACGCTCTCGATTTTCTCTGCCGTCTGCTCGTCAACACTCCAGTGGTTGCCTTGCGCGTAGATGGTGAGCGCGGAGTTGTTGTAGAGGTCGTAGAGTGCGCCGCCGTTGCCGTTGTTCTTGAATGTGTTGTGGCCGGGGTTGTAGTCTTTGGCGTCGGGATTGTCCACTTTGCCGATGTTCACGTTCTCGCCGCCGAGCACGGTGATGCCCCACAGGTTGCCCTCGATGGTGTTGCCGGTAATCGTCACGTTAGGCTTTGTGCCATAGTCGTAGATGCTGATTCCGGCACCGCCTGCCATTGCGCTTGACGCATATTTGTTGTCGATAATCTGGTTGTTGGCAACCGTTGCGTTCATTCCACCGTAGAAAGTGATGCCGTAGCGGTGGTCGCGGATAGTGTTGCCTGAGATCCACACGATGTTGTCGCCTGCTATACCGGCCATGTTTGCCACAGCCACCGCGCCCACGTTTGTGCGCTGCGCTCCGGTAAACTCGCAGTTTTCAATGCTGACAGAGTTTGCGCCGCCTACGGTGAGGTTTACTTGCGGTTTGTTGGTGTTTTTGGTGTTGTTGTCGATGAATTTGCAGTTTGTAATCTCGATGCCGTTTGCTGCCATCGCCGAGCCTCCGATTGCCGGCACCTCATTGTATTCAAATGTGCAGTTGTCAACGTTGAATGTGGCGCCGTCGCTGCCGATGGCAAGTGCGCCAGTCGTCGTCATTTTGCCGTTGTTGTAGCGGAAAGTGCAGTTCGCCACCGTAAGTCCGGTGCTTGAGAAGTTGCGCAGTCCGGCATATTCGAAATCGATGTTTTTAAACTCTGTGTCGGATGCGTCGCAAACCATGTAGATTCCTTTTGGCGCTGCATTCTCGTCGGCGCGCGTCACCAGCACTCGGTCGGTGGCGGCAAAATTTGCTGTGCCTTCGATGCGCAGTTGCACGCCGTCGCCCATCTTCATTGTCGCGCCGCTCTCAATCTCGAAGCGGTCGCCTTCGGCGATGGTGATGCTGTTTGTCAGAGTGTAGACTTTTCCGTTTTTTGTCACGCCGCTGTTTTCTGTTGTCGACAATGATTCAAGCGTATATGTTACGCCGTTGCCGCTTGTTGTCACATCCTCGGCATTGGCGAAGCCTACCGCGGTGAGCGTAAAAAACAATAAAATTGTAGATTTTTTCATAAGCCTATATTTTTTAAAGGTTTGATGCGACAAAGGTAACAAATGGAAAGGAAAAAGCCAAGTTTATCTACTTTTTTGTCGAGAAAAATTTGTCGATTGAAGAAGGTGTGATAAAGGATGATTTTAGAGTTTTATGCCATATTTTACGATGCCTTCGCTCATCATCCTTGCCGGCACGAAACGTTTAAGCGTGTCAGCCACGGTGTTGAGCATACGCTGGCGGATGTAGTCGTCTTTGATGTATAGGGATATCCGCCTTTGTGAGAGATAGTCACCTTGTATCTCGCGCACGTTTCCCGCCTGCTTCTCTGTGAGAAACGGCAGGTGCATCTCGGGGATGATGGTGTAGCCTCCGTTTTCGTCCACAATGCGTATCAGCGTCTCGATGCTGCCTGCCTCGTAGATGTGGTGTCCTTTGCCGCGTGCCTTGCAGAATGAAAAGGCGCTGTCGCGCAGACACTGAGCCTCTTTCATTATCCACATGTTCTCGTGCTCCAGGTTCTCGGGTTTGAACACCGGCAGTTTGCGCCAGCAACTTTCAGCGAGATAAACGTAGAATCGTTCGGTGTAGAGAGGCATCTCGAGCACGCCTTGTCGGGCGTTGTCTGAGATGGCGATGCCGGCATCGATCTCGCCGTTCAGGATGGCTTCGAGCATGTGGTCGGCTTTCATCTCTTTGACAGTCAGCTCTACCGACGGATAGGATTGTCTGTAGTGCTTGATGAATTTTGGCAGTAGGTAGGGAGCGATTGTCGGACCTATCGACAATGTCAGCTGTCCTCCGACGGTTCCTTTGCTTTCTGTTATCAGCTCGTTGATGCGGTTTGTCTCCATCAGGGCTTTCTGTGCCTGGCGGATTATCCTCTCGCCGACGGAGGTGGGCTTCACAACTTTGTTTGTGCGGTCAAAAATGCGCACATCGAGTTCGTCCTCCAGCTTCACAAGCATCGCACTCAATGTCGGCTGCGAGATGTTGCACGCATCAGCCGCTCTCGCAAAGTTGCGAAAGCGGTCGATGGCAACGATGTATCTCAGTTGCTGTATGTTCATAAACTACTGGTAGTTTGAGATTGTCGCTTTCAGGTCGGCAAGCCGCATGGCTCCGCTCTGTCGCCACAACATCTCTCCTCCGCGGAAGAGCATAAGTGTGGGCACCGACTGTATGCGGTATGCCTCGGCAATGTCGCCTGATTTGTCTACATCCAGTTTGATGATGCGGATGCTGTCGCCGAGGTCGGCTTTCAGCTGTTCGAGCACAGGATGCATCATTTTGCACGGTCCGCACCATGTGGCATAGAAATCTACCAATGTGAGTTGGTTGCTGTTGATTACGTCATTGAACTTTTCCATAACATTATTTATTTTTAAGTTTACAAATCACTTCGTTTCTTGGGTCAGCAAGTCTTCGAGAAATTCCGACGCGTCGGCCACACACATCTTGCATTCGCGCAGCATCTTGCCAGTGCCTGCGCCTTTCAAAAGCTTGCATTGGGTGGCGCCGTTGCGTTGCTGGAATTTTTCCATTATCTGGCGCATTCCCCGAGCCGACTTGGCTTTGTCTTTGGTGAAAAGGCCATAAACGATGCCGGCTCCGATGAGAGCTCCGCAAGTGCCTTCCATATTGCCCATTCCCACGGCGAAACTGTTGCCTGCGTGTTTTATAGTCTCTTCGTCAAGCCCTGTGAAGTCGTGGTATGTGCAACACACAGCTTGCGTGCAATTGTATGCGCCGCTTGCTTTTTTTGCTGATGCTGTTTCTTTTCTGCTTTCCATTTTCTGTTGTGGTTGTGATGATTCAACGGTGCAAATTTAAATGGTTTATTATAGATAAACGAATGATTCTGTCTATATGTTCATAGACGACGTCTATTGTGTGCGGAATAAAAAAACTCTCTCCATGAGTTGTGGAGAGAGTCGTGCTGTGTTGTTTTACCGCTCGTAGTTTACAAACGAGTATGGGTGAGGGTTGCGGTCGTCGGATTGATGATGCTCGCGCAGCGTCTCGCGCCATTCTTTCCAATTGACATCGGGGAAGAAAGCGTCGGCGCCGAAGAATGTCGCGTCGATTTCCGTCAGATACAGACGAGACGCGAACGGCAGCGTGGCGCGGTAAATCTGTTCGCCTCCGAGAACGAAAACCTCGCCGTCGGACTCTGCCATGCGGAATGCGTCTTCAACCGACAGCGCCACTTCCACTCCCGGAGCGGAAAACTGTGGGTTGCGGGTGATTACGATGTTGCGGCGGTTGGGCAACGCGCCTTTCGGCAGAGAGTCGAAGGTGCGCCGTCCCATCACGATGGTGTGGCCTGTGGTCAGAGCCTTGAAGCGTTGCAGGTCGGCAGACATGTGGCAGAGCAGCCCTCCGTTTTTGCCGATCGCGCCGCCTTTTGCCACGGCGGCTATTATTGACAGATTTTTCATTGTCTTGAATGCGTTTTATACGGCAACGATGCCTTTGATGTGTGGATGCGGATTGTAGTCTTCGAGCGTGAAGTCCTCATATTTGAAGTCGAAAATGCTCTTCACGTCGGGATTGATGCGCATTGTGGGCAGCTGGCGCGGGTCGCGTTTCAGCTGTTCCTCCACTTGCTCGAAGTGGTTGGTGTAGATATGCGCGTCGCCGAGGGTATGGACAAACTCCCCGGCTTCAAGTCCGGTGACCTGTGCCACCATCATGAGCAGCAGGGCGTAGGAAGCGATGTTGAACGGCACGCCGAGGAAGATGTCGGCGCTGCGCTGATAGAGCTGTAGGCTCAGTTTCCCGTCGGCAACGTAGAATTGGAAGAATGCGTGGCAGGGTGGCAGGTTCATGCGCTTCAGGTCGGCTACGTTCCATGCGCTGACAATGATTCTCCGTGAGTCGGGGTTGTGCTTGATGGTTTCTATGGCTTCCGATATCTGGTCGATGAAGCCGCCGTCGTAGTCGGGCCATGAGCGCCATTGGTAGCCGTAGATATGTCCGAGGTTGCCGTCGGGGTCGGCCCATTCGTTCCAGATGCGCACGCCGTGTTCCTGCAGATAGTGCACGTTGGTGTCGCCGCGCAGAAACCACAGCAGCTCGTAGATGATTGATTTCAGATGGAGTTTCTTTGTGGTTAGCAGCGGAAAGCCGTCGGCGAGGTTGAAGCGCATCTGGTATCCGAACACGCTTTTCGTGCCGGTGCCGGTGCGGTCGCTTTTCATTGTGCCGTGCTCCTTTACGTGGCGGAGCAGATCCAGGTATTGCTTCATTGTATCGTTTGTTTTTATATTCCTTCTACATAAATTGCTTTCTCCGGGGTGGCTGGACAAGCATATTCGCATTTGCCGCAGCCCACGCATATGGCTTCGTTGACCTGTGGAATCAATGTGTCGCCGTGTTCCACCATGTCGATTGCTCCTACAGGGCATTTGCGGGAGCATAGTCCGCATTCGAAGCCGTCGGTCTGAGTGACGCAGTTTTTGAGCACGAACTTTGCCTTTCCCACTGCGTGCGACTGTTTCTCGCCGAGACTTAGGGGCTTGAGTGCGCCGTCGGGACAAACCTGTGTGCAAAGGTTGCATTCGTGCAGACAGTAGCCGAGGCTGTAGTCAAGATGCGGTTGCAACATGTGGAGAATGCCGTATTCGGTTGCCGACGGGCGTATGATGCCCTGCGGACACTTGCTTACGCAGAGATGGCATGCGGTGCAGTGGCTCAGGAAGCTGTCGCGCGACGATGCCCCTGGAGGCGCCACTGTCTTTTTCTTGGCGGGAGACTTGCCTTCTGTTATGGTCTTTGCCGCGGAGTCGGCTTTTGCCGCAAGCGTGCCTGCCACGGCGAGGCCTACGAAGCCGAGGAATCGGCGGCGTCCGTCGTTGCCGGTGCCGAGGCTCTTTTTCTGAGCCGGACTATAGGTGATTGCATTGTCGTGGCATGCCGGAATGCAGTCGAGGCACATCACGCAGCGGCTCATGTCGACAGTGTGGTTTTTCGCGTCGATGCACGAGGCCTTGCATTCAGCCTCGCAGCGCCGGCATCTGATGCAGAGCGATGTGTCGATTTGTATGCGCATCATCGGTTTGCGGCTGGCGAGCGACAGTGTGGCGCCGACGGGGCACACCGTGTTGCAGAATGTGCGTCCGCCACTGAATGCCAGCGCGCCGATGGTGACAAATGTGATGCCGCCAACGGCGATGCCTATGGCTGACGGAGCGACAATGGCGCCGACCATACGCACAAACGCGCTGTAGGGGTCGAGTAGCGACGGTACTGCCGCGGCTCCGGCAATGCCGGCGATGATTGTGGCGGCAAGCACGGCATAGCGCAGACTGTTGTGGGCGACGCTGTAGCGATAGCGGCGTTTGGGCTTCTTTTTCAGCTGCTTGCCGATGCGTGCGCAGATGTCTTGAAACAGACCCAAAGGGCAGACGGTGGAGCAGTAAACTCTGCCGAGCAGCGACGTGGCGACAAGCCAGAACGCCAGAATGCCGATGTTGAGCGACAGCAGAGCGGGCATCAGCTGAATCTTCGCGATGGCCGAAAAGCCGTGGGGGAGCACGGTTGTGGCAATCAGCAGTGTGAGCATGATGCCCAACGCCGCCGACAGCGTGATTCTAAGTGTTCGTAGTCGTTTCTTCATCGGTCGCATATGTCTTTTACGGCACGCTCGCGCGCCTTGTCGATAATCAGTGATATGTGTGCCATCTGCTGCGGGATGGCTATGCCTTGCGGGCATTTGCCGACACACTTTCCGCATCCGATGCAGAAAAATGCCGACTGCCGGTGGTCGAGCGGCTGCATTCGGCGCACGAATTCTTTTGCCTTTATGGCGAAAGCCTCGCTGGCGGTGTCGCCGTAGGCGTTTGGCAGCATGTCGTCGTCGATGAGCGCATTGTGGATTGTGAAATTCTGCGGAATGTTGATGCCGTAGGGACATGGCATGCACCGCTTGCAGTCAATGCAGTGTATCTTTGAGTTTGCGATAAAGGATTTCAGCGCGGTTTCCCATACCGCCGACTCTTTTTCCGAGAATTCTGTCCCGAGAGCCATCGCTGTGACGTCCTCGGCAAGCATTGTCAGGTCCGACGGGCTGTCGACCACCGTTGTCACGCCTTCCTGCCGGGCTGCGGCACGGAGTGCCCAACCGGCAATCGGACGGTCGGGAAACGCGCTGTAGAGCACGTCGGTGGCATCGCCGTTGAGCGCGCGCAGCATGCCGTCTTTGGTCGGATTGGTGGCAAACACGAGTTTGCCGGCGTCCTGAGCCGCAAAAATCGCACTGCTTTGCGCACCGTTCATCCGCAGGTCGTCGATGGCGTTGTACGGGAGACGGAAAAAGTCGAAGCGCCGGTCGGAAAGGAGGGCGTCGAGAAAGTCTTCGTCGCTTCCGATGTAGTCTATTCCGAGATGGCGTATTTTGCCTTCGTCAAGCATCTTGGTTAGAAACGCAAGGATGCCCGAGTCGGAATATTTCTCCTTATATATATCACTGCTGCCTATGGCTTGCAGCGAATAGTAGTCGACGTGGTCGGTGCGCAGCAGCTGCAGCTGCCTGTCGAAGACGGCTTTAGCCTCCGCCACGGTGTCAACGCTGAATGTGGGCATCGATGTGGACAGCATAAAAGAGTCGCGGCTGCGATTGGAAAGAGCCTCGCCGAGCATCCGTTCGCCGTCGCCGTCGGCATAAGCCCATGCCGTGTCGAAAAGCGACACTCCGGCATCGGCGGCGCGTTGGATGATTTTGATGCCTTCGGCTGCCATCTTTCCGCCGGTTTTTGGCATCGACATCGTGGATATTGCAAGTGGCGTAAAACCATTGTCCATACGCTTCAGCATAGGCAGTTTGGCTGGCAGCCTCACGTTGCCTTCAAGGCGTTTCGGAGGAGTCTTGTCGCCGCAGCCGCCCACAGCGCCCGCCACTGCCAGTGCTGTCAAGCCAGCGGCGCTGCGCTTCAGCCATTCGCGCCGGTTCATTGTCACAAATTCTTTCTCCATATATGCAAAGGTAAGGAAAAAGTTGAATATGTCGGAATTTTTATCACATGTGCACATCGAGCCTCTTGGGCAGAGAAGTGGGGATGCGGATGTAGCCCGACGCCCATTCGCCGCTCCATGACGCCTCATAATACAGGTGGTAGCGTCCAGAACGCAGTGCCTGCAGGCAGGAGAAGTGAATGTCGCGGTCGGTGTGGCATATTTCCGCCAACTTGTCGTCGGCCTTGCGCTCGATGATTTTTATGTCGTTGTCAATCACCGTTATGGCGCAGTTCACTTGGCAGTCGGGTGTGTCGAGATGCACACCGTGACGTGTCCATTCAAGCCGCCCATCGCTGTCGGTTGTCATCACGATGCCGTCTTCGCCGCTTGGCTCGTTGGCAACGCCGCGCGCAAACAGTGTCTGAGCCTCGCCTTTGTCGGCAGGACGCGCCATCAGTGCCACCAACGCTATCGCCACGGCGAATGCGATGACGTAAAACTCAAGCGAACCGATGAATGCAAGCAGTATCATTTACTTGTGGTTTTATTGTCGGGACAGGTGTATTGTCCTTTGCCGTGGGTGCGCCTGCCGAATGCGATGGCGTGATGCGGGCAGGTGTGGTAGCAGGCGAGGCAGTTGAGGCAGTCGCCGTGCCATTGCGGCTTATGGCTGGAGATTGTGATGTTGGCGGTGGGGCAGGCGGCGGCGCATCGGCCGCAACCAACACAGGCGTCGGTTGTGGCAAACGGTGTGTCGTCGACGTGGCGCATGAACCATGGGTAGATTATGCGCGATTTCAGCCATGCGACACTGCCGTGGTGTGTGAAGTCGCCCTTCTCCATCGCCTCGATTCGCCGGCACAGGGCGTCGGCCGCTTGCGGGACGGCGGATAGTTTGCGCTGCTCCACTTCAGACTTGTCTACGTCGAATCCGGGGAAGATGACGTAGGTGTTGGGCATCTGCACGGAGTATGCCGCATCGGCAGTCATGCCTTTCGCCTCCATCACCTCGCGCCATTGCCTGGCGGCAAGTCCGCAATCGTCGCCGCACGTTGCCACCATGCAGCAGTATTGTGGACAGCCGTTGACGCGCAGACGGGTGAGGAAGTCGGCAAAGCCTTTGGGCAGTCCCCACGAGTGTATGGGGAAGACGAAAACGAGCTTGCCGCCGTCGATGCTGACCGACGGCTCAGCGGCGCGTAGCAGCGGGCGGAGGTCGACGACGTTGTCGACGAGACGTTCCGCCAGCAGCTGTGCCACACGCCGGCTGTTGCCCGTGCATGAGAAATAGGCTATCATCAGTGTACGGTCACGAGGGTTGCGCCGAAGCCGTATTCGCGGAACGAGGCGTCCTGCGCCTCGCAGTTCTTGTATTTGCGTTTAAGCTCGTCGAGCACCGCCTTGCGCAGCACGCCCTCGCCCTTGCCGTGGATAAACACGATTTTCTGACCGTGGCGGTTGGCGTTTTCATCCATCACGCGGCGGAACTCGCGCAGCTGCACGTCGAGCATCTCGCTGTTTGTCAGCCCGGCAGTCGAATCGAGCAGCTCGTCGATGTGCAGATCCACTTCGACAATATCGCCTTTCTTGTGCTGTTCGGGCTGATGCTTTACCACGGGACGGCGAGCCTTGTCGGCGGCTTTCTTCTCGCGCATGGCGCGCTCCAGCTCTCCGCTGTCAATCACCATCTGGCGTTGTGGCACGTCGTTTTTCACAATGTCGTAGGCAATCACGGGATTGTCGAAGTACATGTTGTCGTGGAAGCAGTGCGTCTTGTAGAATTTTGTGGCGTCAAGACGGAACTCCACGGCGGCTGGGTTCTTCAGGCGGAACGCCTTGTCGCTCTTGAATGCCACATACTGCACAGCCACGCGCTCGCGTTCCGGCAAATCCTCATGGCGCAGTTCCTCGAGATGCACCTGTATGTTAGGCTCCACGATGCCCGAGAAGCGGCATGTCCATTCGCGGCTGTCGCCACGCGTGGCATATACCACATATAAATAATAGTTGCTGTCGTTGACCAGATAGGCGTCGAAAGTTGTGGTGTTAAGATGCTTCGCCTCGCCAGGCTCATAGCCGAGCACCACGTTGAGCACATCGCCGTCGGCAGTTTCCACCACCGGCACGTTGTTTTCCGACACTTGCGGCCTGGGTTGCGGCTTTGCCACCGCCGGAGCTTCATATTTGCTCGGCTCGTTGCTGCCGAACTTCTTTTTCGGCACGATTCCGCCGTCGGGGTCCACTACCACGCATTCGCGGATAAGAACCGGTGTTTCAAAGCCGTCGGGCTCTTCAACGTATGCAATCTTGTCGTCTATTTTTGTAACTTTTCCGCCACCAACAGCGTTGAGGTAGCGCACGATGTCTCCAACTTTCATAACTTTTTCTCTTTAATGTGTACAAAATTAAGCAATCTTCGCCAAGAAATTTGAAAAAATGACGCAAAAATTTGCACAGCAGAAAAAAACGGCATATCTTTGCACCGCTTTTGGGACGATGAGTCTCATTGGTTAGGATTGTCTTATGGTGTAATGGTAGCACTGCAGTTTTTGGTTCTGCCTGTCCTGGTTCGAATCCGGGTAAGACAACAAGGGTAGTTTGACTATCAGAAAGTTATGGTGGATGTGCGGTGGATTTGCACAACATTTGCACAACACGGACAAAAAAAGGGGGACGGTTCTCACGAATCATCCCTCTTTGTCATTAACCAATAACACTAACACAAACTAAAAAGAATTATTTTATCCTTCCGTCGTCCTTCGGAGTTATCTCAAAGGATGCCTTTGTCAATCTTTGTCCGGGAGACATCGTGCCGACAAGCACGAGGCGGAAAGCCTTGTATGGTGTGCCTTGTATGCCGGTGATGTATCTCTCAACGCTTGACGCCACTGGCGTCCACCGCTTGTAGTCCATCGTTCCATACAAGGCGGTCTTTATCTTGTCTCCGCGGGCGATCATCGTGTTGACCGTCTTCAGCGCATCTCCGTCACCGAATGTTATCGGACGTGACACTGCGGCAACAACGACATCGTCTTCGTTCTCCTGCGACAGGTCTATAATGTCCGACCTTGTGCTCTCCATAATCTTTGATGGTACGGACACCTGCACTACGCTGTTTGGGTAAGAGTTGACGATAGCGACAACCTTGCCTGTGCGCACCTCTCCCCATTGCTTGCTCCGGAGCGAGTAGGTGGGGGCGAAGACATTGCCCGGATTGCAGATGAGAATCCGTTGTCCTACGTAGTCGTATGCTATACGGCTTCCGCTGAGAAACCCTTTGAACGATTCAAACGAGATTCTGTCGGGCTCCAAGAGTTTCGTAAAGCCGGGGAGCGCAGACGGACTGAACCACTCACCGTCCAAAGCCTCTGACAGGCACTGCGTTTGGGAGCCTTGAAGCACCATCAGTCCTCTGTTGGAAGAGAAGAGGATTGCATCGTCTATCTGCGTTATGCTGTCGGCATTATTGACAATGTCTCTTGTCACCGGAGTGACGGAAGCGATGCCTCCGTTCTCGTTGGTCTGCAACGCCCATATTCCTTCATCGGTGAATGCGTATAGGGGATACTGACCGAACTGCCCTTCAGACAAAGCCTGCGTTGTGGAGGACAGCCCTATGATTTCACCGAAGCCAACCGTGTTTATGCCTGCCACAGGGAAGTAGAACGGCATATTTACCGCAGATGTATAGACTTTGTTAGGTTCCTTGAACACCTTGTCGGTGGTCACTGGATCAGTACCCGTTGCCGCAGTTTCCCAAAACTTGTCAGTCTTGTCCCAATTGCATTTCTCGTCCCAGAAAGGGAACACATAGAACGCTCCGTTGAGGAAATCGTGCTGCTTCATCTCCACCTGCATATAGACAGGTTCGTTTGGGGTGACACTCACTCCGTTTTTTATCCTCTTGGCAATCATCTTAGTGGCGAATGTGTTGGGGTAGAACCCATAGAGACCTATGTTCTCAGGATATAGTCCGTCATTCTCAGGAGCCACAATGAATTGCCCCGATGAGTTGTGCAGCTCATACCATACGGAGAATGAGTACTGCACACTGCTGTCATATCGTTGTGCCGCTGATGGATTCCATCCTCCAAAGAACTTTCGGCTGATGTTGGAGATGTTCAGCCTTGAATTGTATACAAACGCCTGCTTGGGCAACAACGATTCGTGGCTGTTGTAGTCATCGGTCATGACCTCCTTGTTGACCAACGATGAGAGATAGGAGTCTTGTATGCCAATCTCCCTCATAGCCGTATATTCCTTCAGCTCCGATATGGGAATAGACTTGAGCAGATAAAACAAAGACTTGTTCTCCACATCCTTTTTTA
>OGJF01000212.1_pt1 | contig 30844 bp, 30 predicted proteins | sample 1572001 | NCBI WGS metagenome assembly OGJF01 (sample SAMEA2582113, study PRJEB24529) | metagenome | biome: Human gut stool | place: China | collected 2011
CTGCAAATTCTCCTATTGAGTAATATTTCATATTATCACCTCAATAGTATTATATCATAATCTTTAAATAATTTATAGATTTTTATATAAAATTATATATTATTTATAACAGCTTTAAGCCTCCAAGATAAATATATTTATTCGTTTTTCTTTTAAATAAAAGAAAATGAACCCAAAAGAAAATTTTCCTAAAAATAACTATCTTATTCTATAAACATAGCATCGCCAAAGCTAAAGAAACGATATTTTTCTTTTACTGCTTCTTCATAGGCGGAAAGTACATATTCTCTGCCAGCAAAAGCGCTGATTAACATGATTAAAGTTGATTTTGGTAAATGGAAATTAGTGATAATAGAATCTACGATTTTAAATTTATAGCCAGGATAAATAAAAATGCCTGTTTCTTCTGCTATTGGAGAGATAGAACCATCTTCTTTCGCAGCTGATTCTAAAGTGCGGATAGATGTTGTACCTACAGCGATTACTCTACCACCATTAGCTTTAGTTTGATTGATAATATCTGCTGCTTCTTTTTCAATATGGTAGAATTCTTTATGCATTACATGATCTTCAATATTATCTACATTTACAGGGCGAAAAGTGCCAAGACCTACATGAAGTGTTACAAAAGCTAAATTTACACCCATTTCTTTTATTTCCGCTAATAATTCTTTTGTAAAATGAAGACCTGCTGTTGGTGCTGCTGCTGAGCCTTCTTCTCTTGCATATACAGTTTGATAGCGATTTTTATCTTCTAATTTTTCATGAATATATGGTGGAAGTGGTGTTTCACCCAATCTATCCAAGATTTCTTCAAAGATACCATCAAATTTAAATTCTACAATACGACCGCCAAAATTTGTATGACCTACAACTTCACAAGCAAGCTCATCACTAAATTCAATGATATTACCTAATTGAGCTTTTTTACCTGGTTTTACTAAAACTTCCCATTGATTAGTATTTGTTAAACGCTTTAATAAAAATACTTCAACCTTACCGCCTGTTTTTGCTCTATGACCAATAAGACGAGCAGGCATTACCTTTGTATCATTAAATACTAAAGTATCACCTTTGCGTAAATACTGTTTAATATCATAAAAATGTTTATGTTCAATAGTTTTTTCTTTGCGATTTAACACCATCAAGCGTGAATGGTCACGTTTAGCACATGGTGTTTGAGCTATTAATTCTTCTGGAAGATTATAGTCAAACTCATTTAATAGCATTAAATATTATCCCCTTTATTTTTATTTATACATATCTTTTATATTTACATCACTATAATAATGATATAAAATTTGCTGATATTTTTTACCTTTATCCGCTAAAGATTTTGCCCCCCATTGAGACATTCCCAAACGATGACCAAAACCACTGCCTTTAAAAATCAATTTTTTATCATCTTTATCAATTTTTAAAGTATCGCCTTTAGCTTTTTTATTACCTTCTAATTCTATAGTAAAATTGCTACTTTTTAAACCCAATAAACTACGAAGCTGTGTCTTGGTCAATTCCACAGATTTTTTATTACTACCTATAAATTTTACAACTTGCGATTTACTTGCTTTATTTGGATTTTTTTTCAATCCACTAAAATCTATTTCTTTTATTGTACCAATATCACTATATGAATTTTTTATAGATTTACTTAAATTATCTACTGTTACAGATACTGCCCAACTTTGATATGGAGATTGCTCCTCTTTATCTTCTACTGCTCTCAAATAAGGCACATTGACATTCCATACATTGATACTGTCATCAGTTTGACCACCTGAAGCTGCATGAAACACTGAACATATAGGTTGATTTAAATAAACAATGACTTCTCCTTTTGTAGCATCTATAGCTTTATTTGTAGTCGCAGCTTCTGAATCCATACCACCATAAACTTGGCAATCTGTTGTTGCACAAACATCAAAACCTTCTTTTGTATGTTTTCTATCTAGTTTATCATATAAAGCAAAAGTTCTAGCAGCTACAGCTTGAGCTTTTAAAGCTTCCATATTCCAATCAGCTGGCATTTCTTCTGGCACTACACCATATAAATATTCATCAATCAATAAACGATTTATCACTGTAAGCCCTGCTTTATGCGGTTGAATAATCAAATTTCCTCTATAACGTTTGCCATTAACAATTACAGGGGCATTATCTTTGACTGCTACCACTAAAGTAGTAGTTTCCTTACCTTTTTTATTGACATAAACAGTTCTATCTTTTTGACGAATATTTACTTCATTCATCTTTTTAAATTTATAATTTACTTTATTATCGACATCTTTGACCACAAAATCATCATTTGCTGTAATTACAATTTCTTGTACTCCCTGTAATAAGCCTACTCTTACATATGGAGCTGATGACTGTGCTGATACTACTTGCATATTACTTACAAATGCGCAACAACATAATAAACAAATAAGATATAGATATTTTTTCATATTTAATATCCTCTTTTATTTTTTATTCTATTTTTATTTATTTTAGATTTGACTGTTTTCTTCTGTCTAGAATATGTTATCTGACAATAAATAAAGAAAATCAATGCTAAAATAAAAGCCACTAAACTAGTCGTCTGTGCAGATGTAAAGCTTAAAAATACAGGAGTAGCATAATCGCCACGCAAAAATTCCAAGCCAAAGCGAGCTAAACTATATAACATTATATATAAAGAAAAAGCTTGACCTTTGGCATGAGGAAAAGCTCTAAAAATCAACAATAGAGCAAAAATCACAAAATCAATTTGACCTTCCCAGACCTCAGCAGGCCATAATGGTTGAGCACCATACGTATGATATGCAAGTGTTGTTTCTGGATAAATAATACCAAAATTACCACCAGTTGGCGCACCAAAAGCATCTCCATTTAATAAATTAGCACAACGGCCAATGGCTTGCCCTAAAATAATTGCAGGAGCTACGATATCAGCTAGTGCTAAGATATCTATTTTATGATGTCTAGCATAAATAATTCCTGCTCCCACGCCAAAAACGATACCACCTTGAATAGCCATACCACCTTGCCATACATAAAAAATTTCACTTAAATGATGACTATAATACGCCCAATCAAAGAAAAATACGTCCCACAATCTAGCGCCCACAATACCAGCGATACCACTATAAATACCGATATCTACAATATGGTTGTGCCATCTGCCATCTTGTTTTGCTAAGAAATAAGCTACACCTGTTGCCAAAATAATACTCAAAGATAAAATCAGACCATATGCTCTTATCGGAAAATCACCAACAAAAAATAAATATTGGTGCATACTATCACCTCAGTATATTATTTTATATTGGTCAAATCTGTTATCCACATGATTTCAGCATCTTCACCATCTTCATAATATCCACGACGGCGACCTACAGATTTAAAACCTAATGATTCATACAAATGTATTGCTCCTTTATTACTTGGTCGAACTTCTAAAGTCATAGCATTTGCCTTTCTTTCTTGAGAAATCTTGATGATTTCCTTCATCATCAATCGACCTATACCTTTATTTTGATATTCAGGAGTTATAGCCACATTTGTTATTTGAGCTTCATCAAATAATATCCAAACACCTACATAGCCAATGACTCTTTCGCCATCTAAAGCCAACAAATAATAAGCTTTATCATTAGAAGCTTCCTGCCAAAAAGATTGTCTTGACCACGGCATATCAAAACAAGATTTTTCTACAACTTCCACAGCACTTGCATCTTCTGGAGTCATTTTACGAAAATTTATTTGCATATTTTCACCTTATAAATCTGTTAATTTTTCGCCATGGCGTTTTTCCCATAAAACTTCAGCTTCTGAACGGCGAATATATACAGGTTCTAAATCCATGATATTATCATAATCTTCATTTTCAAATCTAGTTTTTGCTGCCATAGCCACATTACTTGCTCTAGGCATACAAAGATGTGGTAAACCTAAAGAAACATTTTCATATTGAGCGATTATATCTGCTTTCTTTTGAGCGATATCTCCTACAAATACTACTGGTTTATCCAAAGTAGAACAATATTTTACCACTTCTTCAAAATCCATCACGCAAGTTTGTTTTTTCTCATCAAAGCCCTTGCCATTCCACTCATACAAAGCAAAATAGGCATTGCTTTTTTGTGCATCTAATACACTTGCCACATATACACCTGGCACTGGATAATGATAAGCCATAGCCTCTAATGAAGATACAGCCACTACAGGAATGGATAAAGCATATGATAACATTTTAGCAGTAGCAAGACCTATACGTAACCCTGTAAAAGAGCCAGGTCCTATGCTTATAGCTACACCTGTTAAATCAGATTTATCCATATGTGCAATTTTTAAAACATCTTGCACATGCCCTAATAAAACTTCTGATTGGGGTAATTTTAATTGCATGATAATCTCTGCAACTAATTTATCTTTTTGCACAATAGCAGCACCTGAAACTATTGTTGAAGTATCAATCGCTAATATTGCCACAGTGCTTCAACTCCTCATAAATATTTTTATATTTTTGACCTTCAAGATTGATAGTAATTATACGCTTTTGTTCACTATCGCCACGCTCGATTTTTAAATGCAAATAATCTTCTGGCATATAGGCAAAAAATCTATCTGGCCACTCAATCAATACTACTTCATCTTCAACATCAGTATACTCATAAAAACCAATTTCCTCTAAATCTTCTGGTTGCTCTAAACGATATAAATCAAAATGATATATACGCTTTTTACCTTCATATACATTCATTAAATTAAAAGTAGGACTTGTAACGATTTCTTTTACTTTTAATGCCTTACATAAACTTTGTGTAAATAAAGTTTTACCTGCACCTAAATCACCTTCAAGACAAATTATCAAATTATCTTGAATTAAATTTGCTATCTTTTCACCTAAAAGACTTGTTTGTTCAGGTGAATTTGTAGTTATTGTAAACATATTTCACCTCAAAAATCCATTTTAATCATATTATTTAAAATCATCAACTACACAAATGCTAGCACCTGTTTTTCTTGCAGCGGCTAAGCCTACGTCAGAGTCCTCAAAAATAATGGTATCTTCTGGCTTAACCTTAAAATATTCCATTGCTTTTAAAAATCCTTCTGGGTCTGGCTTGCCATTTTTCACATCATCAATAGTAAAAATAACGTCAAATAATTCTAATCTGCCAAAATAACGCAAAATATCTTTAGAATTACTTGAACCACTTGTTACTACAGCTGTATGATATTCATTTTTCATAGCTTTAATAATATTAAACAAATGAGTATTTTCTGTAGCATATTTTAGATTTTCTTCATAATATAATTTCTTAGCATCATGAATTTCTTCAAAACGATTTTCAGGAACACCCATTATCGGTAAAAATCCACGATAAGTAGGGCCCCAACATTTTTCAACATATATATCGTAATCAAAAATCACAGGTAATCCAGCTCTTTCAATAGCTTCACGATATGCCATATAATTCACTCTGCGCGTATCAAATAAAGTACCATCTAAATCGCAAATAACTAATTTACTTTTTTCCATTAAAAATCCCCTTAGGTTATTTAAAATCTATCATTATTTTTTACAATATCTATGTTATTCTATCACATCTAAAGATACTTGTCTTTTATATCTATGGTTTTTCTTGCAAACAACTTTATTTTCTTACCAAAATAATAAAGCTACTTTCGATTTTATCTCTAAATCAAAAGTAGCTTTATTTTATATTCATACTTAGTCAATCAATTTATTTGCTCTAAGTACAGTTTTTATACTTTCTGCACTAAAATGAAGAGCTTTTAATTCATCTTCTGGTAAATCTATAGCTAATCGTTTTTCTACACCATTTGCACCAATGATACTTGGCAAACTAAGTGCTACATCTGTTAAGCCATATTCGCCTTCAAGCGGAGTAGAAACTGGTGTTACACAGCGTTCATTAAACATAACAGCACGAGCTAATCTACAAGCGCCCATTGCTATACCAGTATTTGTCCAACCTTTAGACAATAATACATCATATGCTGTATTTACTACTTCCTGAGCCATAGCTTTTTTATCAAAATCACTGTTATGATCATAATATTTATCTAAATCAGCTAAACGCACACCACCAATGCTGATTGTAGACCATGCAGGAAAAGCAGAATTACCATGTTCACCAAGCATAAAGCCCTGAACATCTTTAGCATCAACATTATAATGATTTGCTATGATGCGTTTTAAGCGAAGTGTTTCTAAAGTAGTCCCTGTACCGAATAATTTTCCTTTTTCATAACCGAATTTAGTAGCTGCCAAATATGTAGTTACATCAAGCGGATTAGTAATCATGATAAAAGGTGTATTTTTTGTATATTTTGTAACCTCCGTCATGATTTCACCAATAACTTTTACATTTCGTTCTGCAAGTATTAGTCTATCTAATTTTTCCCCAGGTAAGATACTAGGGCCACCAGAACAAATAATTATATCAGCATCTTTACACTGACTAAAATCGCCTGAATAAACTTTCATACCTGGTACATACGTACAAGGTGTCGCATGAGTTGCATCTAAAGCTTCGCCATGAGCTACTTTTTCATTAATATCTATACATACGATTTCAGCAGCTAAATTCATTGCCATTGCTTGTGTTAATACAGCTGAACCTACATGACCAAGACCTATAATTGCCAATTTACTCATTTTCATTCTAATTACCCCCATATCACAAAACCATTAATCTCATTTTATTAAATAAATGGTTCAATTTTTTATGATATAGCAAATAATCATTATTGTCAACATGTAAACAAGTTTATCCTTTTTGCTTTTCAAATATTTTCGCCATCATTTTCTTTACAAGTCTTACACTCTGATCAAATTTTTCCGTATCACTATCTGATAAATCAGTCGTGCTTTCCATAAAAATAAGCCTTTGCGATTTTTGATGTTCCTTTAAAAAATTTCTACCTTTTTCACTCAAAGAAATTTGACTATATCTTCTATCCTTACTTAAACAAGTCTTTTTAATAAATTCTTTTTTCACTAATTTATCAATGATAGGACTCATCTGTTGTTTTGATATAGATAAATGTTTTGCTAGCTCTGTTACAGTAGCAAATGTATCCTCTTTTTCAAAAAGATAATACATCACTGCAAAGTGATTGAGTGGTAATGGCAAAGCTGCAGTTCGCCATAATTTGTGATTATAAGTCATCATAATATCAAACAAATCAAAATAAATATCTGATATCTTTCTGCTATTCTTCTCCAAAAATTTCTCTCCCTTTGTCAAAATTTAATAATAAAAAATTTTATTTTTTCAAAGATTAAAACCAGATTAAAAACTGTCTTCAAGAGTGCAAAATTCTTGACTTTTCAATAGATATACTATACTATAGAACACGATAATAGTAAATACTTGTGTACTATCAGCTATTTATAAAAAATCTAAAAAGCTGATTATAAAGCTGTGCTAAAGCACAGCTTTTGAAATTTATCAAAGGAGGTTTAATAATTTTGGCCACACAATCAAAGAAAAAAGCTGTTATCCTAGTTGTAGCCATAGTAGTTATAGCACTTATTGGATATCTTGCATATTCTAAGTTAACAGCTACATCACAGGGCAACAAAACAGCAGGTGGTCCTGCAACTGTAAAAGCAATGCAGGTAATCAAACGTGATACACCACTTAATTATGAATATGCTGGTAATATCAAATCAACAGATGAAGTAAAAATCACTTCTCGTGTTTCAGGCACAATTGTTGAAAAATATATTACAGGTGGCGAATTCGTACAAGCAGGTCAACCACTTTACAAAATTGACAGTCGTCAATATGAAAGTACATTGCTCTCAGCTCAAGCAACATTAGCTCAATCTCAAGCTAATTATCAAAATGCTTTAGCTACATTACAAAATGCTCAAGTAGATAATAACCGTTACCAAACATTATTATCTCAAAACGCAATTTCCGATCAACAAGCTGCAACTCAACAATCTCAAGTAGAAGCTTTAACTGCATCATTGCAAGCTCAGCAAGCAATCATTGATTCCAATGCTGCTCTTGTAAAAAAAGCTCAAGAAGATTTAGATGATACAGTTGTTTATGCTCCAACTTCTGGTAAACTTGATATCAATGATATTGATGTAGGTGCTTATGCTACTGCTGGAAGTACAGTTCTTGTAACAATGGGCTCTGTAGACCAGGTATATGCTCAATTTAATGTAAGTGAAAATGAATATTTAAATCTTGCATCTTTCTTTAATAGTGATACTAACAATGTAACTATCACTTTAAGTGATGGCACAGAATATCCTGTTTCTGGTCACCTTGTGCAAGTAGATCGTTCTTTAACTACAAATACTGGTACACTTGCAATCAATGCTTTATTTGATAATCCAGATGGTCTTTTACTTCCTGGTATGTTCGCTCGTGTAAAAATTTCTGGACAAGTAATTCCAAATGCTACTTTAATTCCACAACGTGCAGTACAACAAATTCTTGAAAAAACTTTTGTAACTGTAGTAGGTCCAGATAATAAATCTGTAAGTAAAGCTGTTACTTTAGGTGATAAAGTTGGTAGTTATTGGATTGTTAAAGATGGTTTAGATACTAATGACGTTGTTGTTGTTGAAGGTCTTACTAAATTACAAGAAGGCGTTCCTCTTAACGTCACCATAGTAACTCCTGAAGAATTAGGTTTAACTTTTTAACCAGGGGGTGCTATAATTGTCAAGATTCTTTATAAATCGTCCGATATTTGCTATTGTTATATCTTTAATCATTGTAATTTTAGGTACAATCTCTGCTTTTAATCTACCAATAGCACAATATCCACAGATTTCTCCACCTACAATTACTGTAAGCACAACTTATACAGGTGCCAATGCTGATACCGTAAATGAAACTGTTGCTCAAGTAGTTGAACAGCAAGTAAACGGTGTTGAAGGCATGGACTATATGAGTTCTACTGCTTCAAATGATGGTAGATATAGCTTACAAGTAGTCTTCAAATTAGGTACTGATGGTGATATGGACTCAGTAAAAGTACAAAACAATGCTTCTACTGCTGAACCAAGCTTACCAACTGATGTTCAAACATACGGTCTTACTACTCGTAAAGCCTCTAGTGATATGGCAATGGTATTGACTTTGACATCACCTAATAGTACTTATGATAGTGTTTTCTTAAAAAACTATGCTGATATTTATCTCGTAGATAAAATCAAACGTGTTCCAGGTGTTGGGGACTTAAACGTATTCGGTGCTGACTATGCAATGCGTCTTTGGATCAATCCTGATAAATTAGCAGAACTTGGTCTTACTGTAGCTGATGTTGTCAGTGCAGTAAAAGAACAAAACATTCAGGCTCCTGCTGGTACAATCGGTCAGATGCCTGCACCAAAAGACCAAGAATTCCAATATACAGGTAAAGTTCAAGGTCGTTTAATAACACCTGAAGAATTTGGAAACATTATTATTCGTTCTGATAATAATAGTGGTTCTTTTGTTCGCGTAAAAGATATTGCTAAAGTAGAAACCGGCGCTCGTACAAATAATATTTCTGCTAAATATAATAATCAAAATGCTGTAGCTTTCGGCGTTCAACTTACAAGTGATGCTAACGCAATGGATACTGTAAGCCAAGTAAAAGAAATCCTTGAAGAAGCTAAAGCAGACTTCCCTCCTGATTTAGAATATGAAGCAGTTGTAGATAATACAACATATATCAGCGAATCTATTCAGGAAGTTGTTAAAACATTTGTTGAAGCCCTCTTACTCGTTATGCTCATTGTATATATCTTCTTACAGAGCTGGCGTGCAACTTTAATTCCAATGCTCGCTGTACCAGTTTCCCTTATCGGTACTTTTGCAGCCTTCATTGTATTAGACTTTACTATTAATACACTTACCTTATTCGGTATGGTTCTTGCCATCGGGCTTGTTGTCGATGATGCTATCGTTGTTATCGAAAACGTTGAGCGTCATATGGCAGAAGATGGTCTTGACCCTAAAGAAGCAACAGGTCGTGCTATGGACGAGGTACAAGGTCCAGTTGTCGCTATTGCCTTCACACTTGCCTCTGTATTCGTACCAGTAGCAGGTTTAGGCGGTATGACAGGGGTTTTATATCGTCAGTTCGCTTTGACTATTGCTATTTCTATGGCATTATCTGCCTTTGTGGCTTTAACACTTACACCTGCACTTTGTGCTACTTTGTTAAAACCACATACTCCTAATGAAAATAAAGACTCTACTATAGGCAGTTTCTTTATTAGATTTAACCAATTCATGAATTGGATGACTAGAGGATATGTAAAATGTATTGCTTTCCTCATTGGTAAAGCTAAACTTTGCGTAGTATTTCTTGTAATTATCACAGCTCTCATGGCTGGTTTATTTAGAATATTACCAACTACATTCATTCCTCCAGAAGACCAAGGTTTCTATCTTGCTTCTGTAACATTACCTGAAGGTACTTCTTTAAATCGTACAGAAGAAATAGTGGATAAATTATCTGCTGAACTCAAACAAAATCCAGGTGTTGACCAGGTTATGGGTATTTCTGGTTATGATATTTTATCTGGTGGTGCAAAATCTAGTGCAGCTACTTTCTTCGTTGGTTTAAAACCATGGAGTGAAAGAACTACCCCAGAAACAAGTATCGATGCTGAAGTTGGTATGGCATTTAAGCAAGGTATGAATTACCCAGAAGCTTCTATCATCGCTATGAACCCACCTTCCCTTCCAGGTCTTGGTATGGTCAGTGGTTTCAATCTTCAATTACAAGATATGAGCGGTCATACTAATGAAGAATTAGATACTATCACTAAAAAAATCGTTGCTGCCGCTAATCAGCGTCCAGAACTTCAAGGTGTATATACTACTTACAGTATAAAATCACCAATATATGAATTTGAAGTAGACCGTGAAAAAGTTAAAAACTTAGGTTTAAATATCTCTGATGTGTTCACTGCTCTCCAAGTAAACTTTGGTGGTACAGAAATCAACGATTTCAACCAATTTGGTCGTACTTATAAAGTAGTAATGCAAGCAGATAGCAATTTCCGTAATGAAGCTGATACAACACGTTTCATCTTTATTCGCGGATCTAATGGTCAAATGGTTCCATTAAATACTATAATTAAACCAAAATTAGATTCAGGTCCTGCTATCATCTCTCGTTTCAATGCTAGCAGAAGTGTTACAATTCAAGGTAGTCCAAAAGATGGATATAGCTCTGGTCAAGCCATGGCTGCTATCGAAGAAGTTGTAAAAGAAGTGGCACCTACTGGATTTAATATTGACTGGTCTGGTCAAAGCCGTGAAGAACGTGCTGCAACAAGCTCTACAACTCAAGTTATGGCTCTTGCTCTTGTATTCGTATTCTTATGCCTTGCTGCTTTATACGAAAGCTGGAGCGTACCATATGCTGTATTGTTGACTGTTCCAACTGGTATCTTTGGTGCTTTATTATCTGCATATGTCTTAAATATGCAAATCAGTATCTATATGCAAATCGGTATCATCGTTATCATCGGTTTGGCAGCTAAGAACGCTATTCTTATCGTAGAATTCGCTAAAGTTCGTGTTGATACTGGTATGAAACCATTAAAAGCTGCTTTAGAAGCGGCAAAACTTCGTCTTCGTCCAATCATAATGACATCTCTTGCATTCATCATCGGCTGTTTACCACTTGCTGTAGCAACTGGTGCTGGTGCTGCTGCTCGTAATAACATGGGTATTGCCGTTGTTGGTGGTATGATTTTTGCCACTATCTTAGGTGTATTCTTAATCCCTGTTATGTATCTTGTTGTTATGAAAATAACTTCTTGGCTCACTGGAGATAAGAAAGTTAAACCAAAATCCGAAGTCGATAAATTTATGTAATTTTTTTGACCAATATTATCTTTTGATATAAAATAAAAATCGCTTTTTATGCTTATCTATGATATAATTGGCTAAATAAATACTATGAATAAGATGCTATAAATTTATAGCATCTTATTCTATAAATTTAAGGAGATATACTTATGATGTTAAAAAGAATGTTTCTGACTTTTATGAGTATTTTTACACTACTAGCTGTAGCAGCTATGCCAGGCACAAGTTTTGCAGCAGACGGATATTTATATACTAGCGAACGCTTCGGTTACAGTATAAAATGTCCTGAAAAACCTCTCGCTGTAATTAATTTGAGTATTCTTTCCCCTCAAGAACAAGGAGATGTTCTCATATTTGAAACAGATGGTCATAACCCTACAAAATATTGGGTTGTTTCCCCAAATGCTTTCAGTAATGATACTTTCCCTGACCTTGATAATTTAACTGATGAAGCTAGACAAGATTTATTTACTCGATTAGCTATTGAACGTGGATATGAAGCGATTTCTCTTGTTCCAATTCAAGGACATAATGCTATTTATGCTGTTACTGCAAAAACTATCCAAATCGATACAGATAAAGATGGTCAAGTAGATAAAACAATTGAACAAGAAGGACAAAATATCGAAACATATTTTAAAGGTGCAAAATCCAATTACTGTATCGTTTTATCATCAAAATCAGCATTAACTGAAGATGATATTAATAATTACCAATATGGTTTATTATCCTTCAATGATAAATAATCTTAAAAATAGAGAAAAAGCCAGTATAACTGGCTTTTTCTTTTATTCTCTATTGACATTTTGACCTATAATTATATAATAATAATTAACGGTTAGCACTCTTTGTATTAGAGTGCTAATAATTCATTTTTAATCTAAATTTAGGAGTGACAAATCTTGGCTAAAGAAACACATCAATTTCAAGCTGAAACTAAAAAATTACTCGATTTAATGATACATTCTATTTATACAAACCGTGAAATATTCCTTCGCGAATTAATTTCCAACGCTTCTGATGCAATCGATAAATTACATTTTGAATCTCTTACAAATCGTGATTTACTCGAAGGCAATAGCGATTATGAAATCTTCTTAATTCCTGATGAAGCTAGTCATACATTAACTATTTCTGATAATGGTCTTGGTATGAATAGAGAAGAACTCATTGAAAACTTAGGTACTATCGCAAAATCTGGTACAAAAGCATTCTTAGAAAAACTTCAACAAGCTAAAGAAGGCGATAATGACACTCAAAAAGATTTAATCGGTCAATTCGGTGTAGGTTTTTACTCCGCTTTCATGGTAGCTGAAAAAATCACTGTAGTTTCCAGAAAAGCTGGCGAAACTCAAGCTTATAAATGGGAATCCACAGCTGACGGTTCTTACACTATCGAAGAATGCACTAAAGATAGCCGTGGTACTAATATCACTATCACACTTTTACCTGAATTCTATGGTGATAAAGCTGAAGAAAACTTCACTGACACATATAAATTACAATCTCTTGTAAAAAAATATTCCGATTATGTTCGTTACCCAATCAAAATGAACTTTGTCATTGAAGAACAGCCAAAAGATGCTGATGGCAAAGCAATCGAAGGTGCTGGTACTATCAAGAAAAATGAAGTTCGCATCTTAAACTCCATGCAACCACTTTGGACTAAAAATAAATCTGAAATCAAAGAAGAAGAATACACTGAATTCTATCAAAATCTTTTCCATGATTGGGAAAAACCAATGGAAGTAATGCACAATAAAATCGAAGGTAATATCGAATATACTTCCCTTTTATTCTTCCCTGCACATGCTCCTTACAATCTTTACCATAGCGATTATGAACCAGGCTTACAGCTTTATTCTCGCCATGTATTCATCATGGATAAATGCAAAGACCTCTTACCTGAATATCTCCGCTTTGTTAAAGGTTTAGTTGACTCTCCTGATTTCTCCTTAAATATCTCTCGTGAACTTTTACAACAGAGCCGTGAATTAAAATTAATCGGTAAAAACTTAGAAAAAACTATCTTAAAACAATTAGCAAATACACTCAAAAAAGACCGCAGTAAATATGAACAATTCTGGAAAGAATACGGTAAATCCTTAAAAATCGGTATCTATGGCAGTGTATACAATGGTGGCAGTGATGTAGTAAATAAATTAAAAGATTTACTCTTATTCACAACTTCCAAAGAAGATAAACTCATCACTTTAAAAGAGTATGTAGAAAATATGCCTGAAAGCCAGAAAAAAATCTACTACGCTACAGGTAAAGACCGTGCAAGTATCGATAGCTTACCACAGATGGAAATTTTACGCGATAAAGGTATTAATGTATTATACTTCCTTGATAACGTTGACGAATTCGCTATTGAAGTTATGCGCGAATATGAAAGTAAACCATTCCATTCCATCAGCCGTGGCGATTTAGACCTTGATGATGTTGAATCTCAAGAAGTGAAAAAAGAAACTGAAACAATCGCAAAATCCAATGAAGATTTAATCAAAGATATCAAAGAAACTCTTGGCGATAAAGTTGCTGAAGTAAAAATCAGTAGCCGTTTAAAATCCTCTGCTGTTTGCTTAGTAGCAGACGAACAAGGTCCAAGCTTCGCTATGGAACAAGCTTTTGCTGATGCAAATAATCCAATGTTCAAAGCTAGACGTATTTTAGAAATCAATCCAAAACATGACTTATTTGCTCGTTTACAAAAAGTACATGAACAAGGCAAAGAAAGTACTGCATTTAAAGATTATTGCTCACTTTTATATGCTCAGGCACTTCTCATTGAAGGTATGATGCCAGAAGACCCAGCTGCAATTGCTAATAAAATCGCTGAATTGATGGCTAAATAATTATATTTATATAAAAAAATCCTACAGAATTTATCTGTAGGATTTTTATTTATGATTTTATTTCATTACTTTTTCATCTACAATATTATAAATAGTGTATTTAAAAAGTTTTAAAATTCGGCAAGCTTCACCATCAACTAATTTATATTGAATTTCACAAATGCCACCAGTCGGATTAGCATTTGTATCATCTTCTAAATAAAGTGGAAATGTTCTTTTGACATACTCCCCATGCCTAAAGGCAGGGGATTCTTGGATACAAACGATACTTGCCTACTAAAATAGCAGGTCTTACTATATCTCTCCAAAGAAGGTTGATGCCCCAACCTTCCATATCTAAAAAAATTTATTAATAAAATATATTCTCTCTATCTTATTCTAGACAAATTAAAAAAATCCTATTTACCTAAAATATATCTTTCAATACCATAAGCTACACCATCTTCAAATACTGATGGAACTACAATCTTAGCACTATTTCTAGCTTTTACACTGCCATTTGCCATTGCCATACCCATTCCCACTGTAGATAAAATTTCAATATCATTATCTCCATCACCAAAGGCATAGCTATCTTTTATATCTATATTCAATAATTCTAAAACCTTTAATGCACCTGTAGCTTTAGAATTTTCTTTAGCATAGACTTCTAAATGACAATAATTATGGTTCATATCCTCTACATAAGTCATATCTTCAGGCAAATTCTCTATGATATATTTTCTATCTTCATGTCTAGGTGAATCTATTTCTAATTTATAAACATCTATAGCTTTTTTATCATAATCGAAAGTCAATTGGTCAGCAAAAATTCCATACTGCCCTAAACGATAGATTAGATATTCAAATTTTTTATCTACATAAGTATGAAAATCTCCCTGTAAGCTATACTGCATATCATGTTCATCACAAATAGATGTGATTTTTTCTACAAAAGATTTTTCAAGTGGCGCTCTATAAATAATCTTATCGTGGAAAAATATAACTGAACCATTGAGCAATACATAGCCATCGAAACCAAAATTTCTTATCTTTTCATCAAGAAAAGCAAGTGAACGACCACTAGCAATAAATACATAATGACCTTGCTCTTGCAATTTACGAATTGCTTTTTGTACGTTTTCACGCATATAACGATAATCTGGATGTGTACCTTCAATCAAAGTTCCATCAACATCAAAAAATACTGCTTTCATAACATACCTCATTACTAAAAATTTTATCTTTATTTTAATAATCTCTTTCAATCAATTCTATTTCTTGCTCTGTAGGATATATTCCATGCTCATAAATTTTTTCATAAATTCTTGGAATATTTTTCAATCTATTATTCATATCTACTATATCAAAGGATGCTAAATCTATATCATCATCTAATAACCATTCACAATAATTTTCATATTCTTCACCACTTTTTTCACTATAGGCTTCAGCAATACTTTTTAATCCATCAATACCACCACAATCTTCAATAATACCATATCCTTTACCTTTTAATACACGTGGTAAATCCTTTTTCGATAATGTTTCATCTATGATAATTTTTTCTAATTTTACATTTATTTCCCAATCATCACCAAAATCATATGTAAATCTAGTTTTAGGCATCATTGGTGTAATAAAGTGTTTCATTTTCACATCAAAAATATTAAAGTCATAAATCCTTTTATCTAATTCATTAGTTTCACTATCAGGTAATCCTATCTTTATTATATTTAATAAAAATTTTCTTGGTATCTCTATATTTTCTCTTCCCAATTCCTTTATTAATTTAGATTTATTCAATTCCATCTTAAATTCAAAATCAAACAAATGATTAGCTCTCATTTCAAAAAGAGTCATAACAATATATGCTAATCTTGCTAAAGAAATATCTTCCGAAACTTGAAAACGACGCCACATTCTTGGTTTATAACCTTTTAATTCAGCATTAAATTGATAAATCGAACAATTTGTCATAATATATTACCTTTTCTTCATTATAATTTTTTAAATTCTTCTTATAAAAATATTTGCATTATCTTTAGGAATATTGTACCATAAAAAAAAACTAAAATATATTAATATATCCGTTGTGCTAGTTAATTTCTAATAATTGTACTGTGTATACTAAAAAGCATTGTTCCAATCTTAGTTGAAATCCTATTAAAGATTTAACACATATTCTTTCTATGTCGAATAGATTTACCCAACTAGAAAAAAATGTTTCTATATATCTTCTCTTTCTTTTTAAATCATTTGTTATTTTTTCATCTTCCCGTATCTTCATATATCCCTTATCTGCAATAACTTTACTACATCTGTATTCACTAAGCAACGTTTTTACCAATGTAGTATCAGTTTTTGAAGCTTTCGTTACAACATATGCTCTTATTAGTCCGTTGTTATCAATTTCAAAATATCCTTTAAATCCGTAATAATACTGTTTTTTTAGCATTAGCACAAGCCGGCAATGGTAAGCTGTCCATAATCAAATAAGCAGGATTTGGAGAATAGTTTTCAGATAAACTGATACATACATACGCATGTATTGTAGGGAAAAAAGAGCATTACAGCAAATACGATTAAAACGGGAAAGTTCAAGAATTTGACCTGGTTTAAAAACAATATTTTTCAAAAAGGAATAAAAACGGAATTGATTTGTAATATCTAAAGAAACCTGCTAACATAATAAAGAAAGAATAACAGCATCGTTTAATTTTGATTGAGTAACATTTCTACGATATCGAATACGAAGTTAAAATTTGAAATTATTTGATTTACAATGATATTGCTTCAACATTATGCACACTTCTTTGAGTTGGTATACTTAGAAATGTACTCTTGTTAAACCTTTTTTCAAGCTATTTTTTAACTAGCACAACAGGTATATTATTAATAATTTATTATAGAAAGTAGTATGATTTTATGTCGCGCGTTTTTGATAAATTTTATTTTAAACCTAAACAAATAATTTTAAGTATAGATTCTTTAATTAATGCTTCTCAATCATATGATGAAAATATTGCTCCTTTTATTAACAACATGTTCTGTCCTGAATGTCTCCAAGCTCAATTAACATTCTACCATGAAACCTCTAAACATAAAGCTTATTTAAAAAGAATTCCATCATCGAGCCATGCTCCTAATTGTTCATACAATTATAAATATGCCTCTAATTTCAGTATTAAAAAATATATTACCAGTTTATCTTCCAATCAAGTTAAAGATAAATTAAATTCTATTTTACATTTATTAACACGAAAAAATATAACAAGTAACACTTCAACAAATTACTCTAAAACCAATTCAAATAATCATAAAAATCCTTTATTAGTTTATGATATAAATAATTCTGTTTCTGGCGCTCTACCACAAAAAAAAGTTAATTCTTATTTAGATCCAAATATTATTGGTAATGATATTTATCTTTTTTATGGCGAGAATATTAAAATCAAACAAAATATTATTTATAAAAATAATAAAAAATTTTATCTTTTAGAGTTTAAAGCTAAAAATAAAAACCAAGAATGGACTTCTCGTTTTAAAATATTTAGAAATACTATACGCGATATTATAGATGAAAATGCTGAATATTATATTGCTACAATAGGCACACTAAATTTAAATTATTCAAAATTACAAATATCACCATTACTTCCTAATGCTTTAAAAATTAAACTCATACCTAAATAAAACTATAAATTTTATACTTCATAATAACTAAAAAATTTAATATATATAAGAATTAATATGCATCTCATTAGTGTTAGTACGGATAGCACAAATTATAAAATATATGAATGCTTTATAATTCAAAAAAACAAAAAATTTTTGCACTCTAATATTTCTTTTAAATATAAATTAGATATTCTTCGTAGATGTCTTAATATAGATTTATATTAAAAAAGCCTTAAAAACTATTCAAAAATTATTTTTATTTTTGTGAGGTATCATATGAATAATCTATTTATTGTCAATACGCCTTTTCACTTATTAACCTCTTTTATTTTAAGTAAAGGCTTCTTTCCGGAAGATAATAACTACTTGGCTTTAATTCATCCGCATGGATATGAAAAATGGGCTTCTAATCCTTTAATGAATTATATTTCTAGTACACAATGTGGATACAAAGAAATTTTTCCTTTAATTCATTTTCTTTCTAGCAGAAATAAAACTGTACCATTTAAAACACAAGTGCAACAAGTTCAAAACTCTATCGGCAAATTACATATTGATAACGTGTTTTTAGGTAGTGATATTGACCCACAAAATCAATTATTAGTTGCTAGTTTAGATATTAATAATTTTAATCGATTTGAAGATGGTTTATATTCTTATTACAATGAAAATCGTCGTCGTTCTAAACTAGATGAATTATTTCATAAATTAAAAATTTGGAGCATAAAAAAATCTGCTGGCATAAAAAATACCAAACTTTATATTAATACCTCTACAGCTAGTGATAGTAAATCAGGTATTGCAGATTATATGTATAAACCTGAATTACTGCAACGTTTTTCGCCCAATCCTATCGTTATTACTAAAGATAAAATAAATATAGCTATTAATGATTTAAAATCTAAAAAGTTCCTACAACAAAAAATTAATAATCCTGCTATTTTATATTTAAGCCAACCTTTAGTAGAGCAAAAATTATTCTCTATTGAAGAAGAATTACATTGTCTACAAAGTCTAATTAAACCTTTAAATAATAAAGGTGAACTTTTATATAAACCTCATCCTAATGATAGTAAAGATAAAATTAATTATTTTCAAGAAAAAATACCTCAATTAAAAATATTTAATTCTATTGAGCCTGCTGAACTCTTATATACTATTGAAGATAATCTAATTGCTGTAGTCAGCTATCAATCCACAGCTTTAATGTATACTGATAAATTCTCCAATCATGTCATAAAAGCTATTAGTTTATCTGATTTTGCTCAAAGTCCAATGTACTATAAATATAAAGAAATCATGCAAAATGCAGGTGTCTATTTTCCTAATAGACTAGATGATATCATAAAAATTTTTCAGAAAGGATAATATTATGGATTTTTTTAAAGATATTATTAAAAAAAACAAATATTAGGTAATGCAAATTTAATTTCAGATAAAAATAGTTTCCATATTGCCTTTGGCATTGATGCTAATTTTACTATTGGAACAGGAGTATTAATATACCGTATTTTACAACATAATGATGATAACATGGTATTTCATATTTTCACTGATAGTTTTTATGATGAGGATATTTCTCGTTAAAAAAAACTAATAAATAATAACATAGCCATTGTAATATACTATGTTAATCCTAAAAATTTTTCTAATTTACCTATTGAATATACTTGGACACAAGCAACTTATTATCGAATTTTAGCTTGTGAATATTTACATTTATCTATTTCTAAAATATTATATTTAGATTCAGATATTTTATGTTTAAACCCAATAAATGAATTATTTAATTATCAATTTAACGATAATATAGCATTAGTTATAGGTAATATTGAAACTAAGAACCGTTACATAAAAAGTTTAAATCTCAATTTTAAAAATACTTTTTATTTTAATGCAGATGTTATGTTAATTAATATAACAGTCTGGAAAAAACATAATATATCTTCAAAATTTATTAGTCTATTATCTACACATAATGATTTCAAATTTTTTGATCAAGATGTTCTTAATATATTACTTAGTAATATGATTATAAATATATCTGACCGTTATAATTATATTTGTCCATTAATAGCTAATAATTCTAACATTAATACTGATACTATATTCGTTCATTTTGCAGGTTCTACAAAACCATGGCAAACATGGGCTAAATATCATAAATTAACAAAAATCTGGTTATCATATAAAGAAAAATCTCCTTGGTATAATCAAAAATTATTATCTCCTCAAACTTATAAACAAGCCAAATTTATGGCTAAAATACTAAAAAGAAATCATAAACATTTATTATCCATATATTGGTACTTCAAATATTCATTATGGAAAATAAAATATAAATTAAAATATTTATTTATTATTTAAATAAGGAGTTTCTATGAAAAAAATTAGTGTCATTGTTCCAGTGTATAATGTTGAAAAATATTTATCACAATGTTTAGATAGTATTATTCATCAAACATATAAAAACTTAGAAATTATACTTGTTGATGATGGTTCTACTGATTCTTCTGGTTTAATTTGTGATAATTATTCACAAAAAGACAAAAGAATAAAAATTATACACAAATGTCAAGGCGGTCTCAGCGACGCCAGAAATGCAGGATTAAAAATTGCAACAGGCGAGTATATTTCTTTTATTGATTCCGATGATTTTATTGATAAAAATATGTATTCCATATTAATTAATAACACTCAAAAATATAATAGTGATATTGTTTGGTTTAATTATTATAATTATTATTCAAAAAAACATTTCATTAATTCTTCCATAATAAAAAATAATGATTTATACGATCTATCATCTTCTGATAAAATAAAATTTGCTAAAAATTTATTTTATCAATACAAAATGGATGCCCATGTTTGGGCAAAACTATATAAACGGTCTATTTTCAATAATATAAAATTTCCTTATGGAAAATTATTTGAAGATATATTTGTTCTTTTACCAATCTTGTCTAATGCTAAAATAATTTCTACAATACCCGATTGCTTATATTTTTATAGAAATCGTTCAGAATCTATTGTTAATCAGTATTTTAAACAAAATATTATAAAAAATATTGACTTCATTGAATCTAGAATCATTCTAGCTATTAATTATAAAAATCATTTTCCAAATATTCCCGAATCTAATCTATTTTTATTCGATGTTCTAAAAACTGCTTTTGATACATTATATAAATTTGATAACTATCATACTCAACAAAAAATTATAACTCATTTAATGAGTAAATTACTAAAAGAAAAATTACCCGTAAAAATAAAACTTCGTATTATACGAAGATATTTTTATGCCTTATTTAAGGAGATTAACTATGTCTATTCATACAAAAAATAAACTAATTTATTATTCTGATAAAATAACTTTTTTTTTATTAATATTATACTCTCTAACCTTTATATTTGATTTAAAAATCAATCTATTAAAAACAGCTTTTCTTTTTTCTCTAGTAAATTTTTTTCTAATCAAACCTAAAATAAAAATAACATCTAAAATATTATATTACATTGTTTTTTTCTTTTTTTCTATATTTATTGTTAGTTTATTAAATCCAAATGCATCTTTATTAGAATATAAATCCAGATTTTTAAGCCCATTTATTGGCTTTCTTTTAATTTTCACTTTTAAATTTACCCCAAAAAGAATATTTATTTTGTTGCTTTCTTTAACTTTTTGTTTAAGTATCAATTCACTTAATGTTATTTGGCAATTTTTTAATAATAATTCTAGACCTACTGGTTTTTCAACTGCTCACTACATGTTTATAGCTATTTGTAACACACTAATTTTACCAATCATTTTTTCTGTTTATCTAAATTTATCCTCTAATAAAACCTCTAAAATAATTATATATTTATTAGGTATTAGTTTAATTATAAATATTCCTGCTATTATTTTTGAAAATACACGTATTGTATATATTTCAATATTTATTTCATTTTTTATAATATTGCTAGTTAGTATAAAAAGAAAAATAAAAATTCTTACATACATATTTTCTCTATTTATATGTATCTTTATTATTTTTCAAAATTCACCTCAATCTACAGAACGATTTAATAGTATTACTCAAATCAACTATGAAAATCAATCTAACTTTGAACGCATTCTTATGTGGCAATCAGCTACAAAAATGTTCATTGATCATCCATCATTGGGTGTTGGTATTGGAAATTATTATAACGAATATATTAATCACTATAGATCACCTCTTTCTAGAGAGACACAAGGACATCCTCATAACACATTTTTATATATTCTATCTGAAACAGGATTTTTTGGGGGAATAAGTTTTCTTATTTTATATATATATTTATTATCTCATTCGATAAAAACATATATAAAATATCATTCTATTTCATCTATTGCTTATTTAGGTTGTCTAATATCATTTTTCATCCATTCACAAACAGATTGTATATTTTCATCCATCGGATTTAAACAATTAACCTATTTATTTTGGTTAATTACTGCAATATATTTATTATTGAATAACTATATTACTATTTCTTATAAAGAGGATAATACTCATGATTTTAACCATCAATTGTATTAAAAATAAGTTATTATATTCATTTTCTAACAAAAAAAATTTTAGTAATATCCATATTGGTTATGGTATTGATAATAATTATGCTCGTTGTTGTGCTTCTTCTATCGCTTCTTTTTGCTTCAATAATCCAACTAAAAACTTTAATTTCCACATAATGACAAACGATTTATCTATTACTAATAAAAAACAATTTGAACAACTTGCCCAACTATACTCTGTAAATATTTATATTTATGAAATTAATATTAATACTTTAGCTAAATTTCCCACACAAACACATCTACCTATAGCCACATATTTTCGCTTTATTTTACCTTTAATTCTAGATAATGTTGATAAACTTTTTTATATTGATGCTGATATAATCTGTTTACAAAATGCTGATGATTTATTCAGTATTAACTTAAAAGACAATATTATTGGAGCTGTTCCTGATTTACCTTGGATGAATACAAAACGTAATAAAGCTCTTAATTTACAAAATCATATTTACTTCAATGCAGGTATGCTCATAATTAATATTACTAAATGGAACAAATTTAACACTTTTACCAAAGTTTTACAAGCAATTCAAAATGAACCACAAAAATTTCGTTATCTAGATCAAGATGCTTTAAATCTTATTTTAACTAATCATATTCAATATTTAGATACTAAATTCAACTGTATAGATATTAACAATATTGATAAAAAAAATATCATTTTATTACATTTCGCAGCTCATCCTAAACCATGGAATATTGCTTTTCCTATTAGCAAAGTTTGCAATGAATTTAATAAAAATTTATACCAATATTATGAAAACAAAACACCATGGAAAAATCTTCCCTTAGAGCTACCTAAAAATTATAAAGAAATAAAAATATATGCTAAAGCTTTAAAATACAATAAACAATATTTAAAAGCCGTTAAACAACATCTAAATTACCTTATTAGTAAATATTTTCATAGTTGAGGTATTAAAAATGCAAGAACTATTACAATCTATAAAAAATACTATTTCTTATATACATCATAATGATAATAATTCTATCCATATTGGCTATGGTATTGATGATAATTATGCACGTTGTACAGGTACATCTATAGCCTCTTTTTGTATTAATAATCCTACAAAAAGCTTTGTATTTCATATAATTACTTCGGGATTATCACCTAATAATTTAGAAAAATACTCTATATTATCAAAAAAATATTCTATTAATATATTTATTTATGAAATTGATATCTCTTACTTTCAATCACTACCTACATCAAATTATTTTCCTATATCTATTTATTTTAGACTAATATTACCTTTAATTATTAATTCTACACAAAATATAATTTATGTTGATGCTGACATTATTTGTTTAAAAGATATTTCACCTTTATTAAATCAAATCTCCTCTAAGTCTAATATGATTAGTGCTGCTCCGGATGTAAATTATATGCAAAAAAATAGATGTATTGCATTAAATCTTAAAAATCATATATATTTTAATTCTGGATTTCTTATCATAAATACATTCCTATGGAAATCACATTCTATTTTCCAAAAATCCTTATCCATTTTAGAAAAAAATCCTACTAAATTTTCTCATCCAGATCAAGATGTTTTAAATATATTATTAACCAAAAAAACATATTATTTGCCACAAATTTATAACTGTATTGATTTAACAACTATAAACCACAAAGATATTGTTCTTCTTCATTTTGCTGCTAATCCTAAACCTTGGAATATATGCTGGTCTTTAAGTCCTAATTGTAATGAGTTTAATAAAAATTTATATCAATATTATGAAAAACAAACCCCTTGGTCAAATTTACCCCCTACATTACCTCGTAACTACAAAGAAATGGAATTTTATGCTAAGTGTTTAAGAAAGCATAAATATTATATAAAAAGTTTCCATTGGTATTTAAAATATTTATTAGCTAAAATCAAATACTTAATAAAAAAATATTAAAAAGAAATGTACCTAAAAAGTTATTTTTATTTAACTTTTTAGGTACATTTTCCTTTATATTGTAAAAATTTATTTTTTATATTTCTTTAATATTGATCTTATTATCCAATACATGGCTTTTATAAAGTTACCATTTTTTATATAAAATTTTGCATATAATCTCATTTGACGATATTTTGTTGGACATTTATCCCAAGGTTCATTTTTCCATGGAGATATTTCTTTATAATCTCTAAAATATCTTGCTAAAGGATGAAAACACCATTCGTGCCATGGCTTATTAAATCCATGATAATGAATAAAAATAGTATCCATTGGTACATTTTGCAAATTTTTATTATGCTTTAAACTTATATTTGCCAAAAAATTATATTTTGGTTCTATATATTTAACCTTATTTTTTAATACTATATTTAACGCATCTTGATCAAAACATCTAAATTCATATCCATATTTTATTTTTTGTTTTGGATCTAAATTTACTTCTCTTAATATAGATACACTTTTTTCTGATACTTGTTCTTTCATCCATAAATTAAGATTAATATACATCATTCCTGCATTAAAATATTTTTTATCTTCAGCTAATAATATAGGATTTCCTACCTTATCCAAAGTAAAATCATCAACTACAGCTGCTATCTTGTTTTCTATATTTATATTAAGATAATCTTTCAAATCTCGTATAGCTATCATATCTGCATCTATATATAAATACTTATCTGTAAGATCTTTTAATTGATAAGGAATTGCAAATCTATAATATGTAGCTATTGTAAATTCTCTATCATCTAAATTTAAAAATTCACTATTATCAATTTCATAAATAATAATATCTGTATCATAAAATTCGACAAGTTCTTTAAATCGATTTAATTCTTTATCCTCAATTTTATCATCTACAATGATATGAAAATTTATTTTCATATCTTTATTATTTTCTAAAATAGATGTAATTAAAACTCCTACTGGATATGTAAAAGTTTTACTAATACCAAAAGCTATATGAAAATCTGATTTTTTATTATTACCAGATAAATTTATTTTATTTTTTACAGCATTTTCAAACATATTAACCTCTCCTATGCTCTATTATATCTTTACAAAATTCTATTACATTATCAATATCTATATTTTCCAAGCAAAGATAGCTTTTACATTGTTTGCGCTCTTTATCACTACATGGATAACAACTCAACTTAGGATAAACTACTTTTACTTTATCACTATACGGAGCCCAATGTTTGTGTGAAGTTCCTGCAAATATCACTACTGTATCAGTTTCCCCAGCTGCCGCAATATGTGCTGTACCTGTATCTACACTTAGTAATAAATCACTTTGTTTTAATAAATATCCCAATTCAGGCAAATTAGTTTTCCCACAAAAATTCACTATATTAATTTTACTTTGTTCAATAAAATTTTGTGCATAATCATAATCATTAGCTGAACCTACTACATAAAAATTCAACTCATATTTTTGATTTAAAAATTTAATACCTTTATAAAATTTTCTTGCGACCAATCTTTAAATTTTATACCACTTCGTATACATAACGCCACATTTAATCTGTTTTTTGATAAATTATCTAATAAACTGCTCACCTTTAATTGACTTTCATTAGAAAGATTAGGCATTACCATTTTTGCTTTATCAAATCTCCCAGTAATACGATTAATAAAAATTTCATGATTTTTTACTTGTTGAGTATTTATAAAATCATAATCTATTTTATAAATATCTGTATAAAATAATGTCAAATAAATATTTCTTAAAGTTATTTTTTCAAAGCCTATTCTCTTAGGTATTTTTGCTAAATAACTAAGCATCGCTGAACGAGGTTTATTATCAATAACTACAGCTAAATCAAAATTCTTACTTTTAAGTTCATCTACCGACTTTTTTATATCATTCCACTTAGCCTTATGTGAATAATCATATAATAAAACTTCATCAATTACTGGATTATTTTCTACTATAGATTTAGTTAATGGTTTTACTAACATTGTTATTTTTGCTTCTGGATATGCTTTTTTCAATAAATAAGCACTAGATGTTGCCATTATAGTATCGCCAATTTTTCGTAAATTTAATATTAATATATTCTTATATTGTAAATTCGTTGTCAATAAAGTCACACCCTAAAATTAAAATTTATTCACTATTTTTTTATACTAACGTATACTTCTATAAGTTTTTTTATCATTATTTGATTAGCAAAATCTTTTTCTACTTTTTTCCTTGCATTTATTCCCATTTTGCTACATAAATCTTTATCTTGAGCTAATATATTTATCTTATTTACTAAATCATCATCATCATTATATTTTACAAGAAATCCTGTTTCTTTATCACTTATAACTTCACCAATACCACCAACATTAAAAGCTATAGCTGGCTTTTGCATTGCCATCCCTTCAGCTAAAACCAATCCAAATGTTTCAAAATATGATGGTAAAACCATAACATCTGCTATATCTATATAATTTTCTACATCTGTCTTATGACCTAATAAATGTACTTTATCTTGTAAATGATATTCTTTTATTTTTTTCTTTAAATCACTGAAACCTTTTCCTTTACCAATTACTACAAGATGCCATTTTTTACTAACTTCATAAATTTTCAATACATCAAGTAAATGCTGATGTCCTTTATTTCGCAAATTTTTAATACGCGAAACTATAATCATAGTAAAAGCCTCTTGTGGTATATTATATTTTTTTCGTAATAAATTTTTATTTTGTCGATTGGGTTTAAATTTATCAGTATCTACACCATTATATATTACTTGAATTTTTTCAGCTAAAAAGCCTTCTTTTATTGCAGATTTCCTAGAAAACTCACTTACAGCAATAATCTTATCCACTTGATTTATAATGTCTTTCACTTTTGCTGGTAATACACCATGAGCTGTATATACTATAGGAATATCTAATTTATACTTATTTCGTGTCTTTACAGCTACAATACCTGCTGCTTCCGAATTGGCATGTATTAAGTCTATATTATATTTTTCTACAATACGTTTTAATAATAATCCTGATACAAACTTACTTAATCTAATCGGTAAAAAAAAATGTTTTATTCCTTCTTTTTGTAATTCAACCGCCAACGCTCCACCAGCAGAAGCAATAAAAACATTGTAGCCTAATGATTTTAAACTACGAGCTACTAAAGCTACATATGATTCAGCACCACCTATATTCATACGAGGTACTAATAATAAAATATTTTTCATAAAAAATTACTCCATAATTTTTCTTAAAGAATTAACAATATTTTCTACCTTTATATTTTCTGTTAAAACCTCACAACGATATAATGATTTTTCAGGAGCCCATGCGTCTAGATGTGCTTTTGTATGAATATAAAATAAACAAACTGTAGGTACATCTACTGCCAAACCTAAATGCATAGTTCCTGTATCCACACTAATTAAAGCTTTACAATTAGCTAGTAGCGCTCCAAGTTGAGCAATAGTTGTCTTATCTACTAAATTTATAAAATCATCTTTAGCTATTTTAGACAATTCTTCTCCATATTCTTTTGCTACATTCCCTGCCCCTAATAGTAATAAAGTATAACCTTTACTTTTTAATGTTTGTATTAATTCTTTACAATCTTTTAAAGGCATATCTTTTTCTTTCTTTTTAGATGTAGTACATATTGCTACTAATTTATTATCTTGTATATTTAAACCTTCTAATAACACTTCAATATCATCATATGATGATTCTGGTGGTATAAATTTCATTGGTAATTCTCTTATAGCTTTTTTACTATATTGTTCTAATAAAATACTATTTTTAGTCTGTACTTTTGTCTTACCATGATAATCTATTTCTCTAGGATTATCTAATAAAAAATTTATTATACCTTTATTTTCAGCATATACTTTTTTAGCCCCAAATAATTTTGCTAAAACAATACCTCTTTCATTACCATAGATAACAAAAGCTGCTTCAAAGCCTAATTTAAATTTTTCTTTATATTCTTGATAAAAATTCCATGCTCCCTTTACACCATGATGTTTACCCTTTTTATCATAAGCTACTACTTCATCTACTCCATCACAGTAGGTTGCTACTTCTACAAATGGCTTATTAACAATAAAAGTTATATGTGAATCTGGATATAATATTTTTATATTTCTACATAAAGGATTAGTAAGTAAAGTATCTCCAAAAAAAGATGTATTAATAACTAAAAATTTTTTCATAAAATCTTTCCTTAAAAATTTATTGAATATCTTCTTCATATTCGTATAATATATTATTATACACTATATCTAAGGTTAGGAAAAATTATTATGTTTATACTATTATTAAATATTTTATGTATATTTTTTATCTTATATTTAAAATTTAAAAATTATGTACCAATTTTAATGTATCATCGTATAGCCGATATTCCTGGTGATAGAAATGCTCTACCTAAAGAAAAATTTGCCGAGCAACTAGAATATTTATCCAAGCATAATTATCATACTATTACACCAGAACAATTATATAATCACTTCGTAAATAAGACTAAATTACCTAAAAATCCTGTTCTACTAACTTTTGATGATGGCTATCAGGATAATTATCTTGAAGCCTTACCGCTATTAAAAAAATACAATATGACTGCTGTTGTTTTTCCTATTTACAATTGGATTGGTAAACCTAACAAATGGGAAAATTTCGGTAAACAAGAAACTACTACCATGAATTTAGCAGAATTAAAATCTTGGCTTAATCACGGTCTAGATATCCAACCTCATACTGCCAACCATCCATTCCTAACTCAATGTAATGAGGAAAAATTAAATTTAGAAATTATTGATACCAAAACAAAATTTGAAAAATTATTAGATAAACCTATGGATTATCTTTGTTACCCATATGGTTTTTTCAATCAACAAGTAATAAATATAGTAAAAAAAGCAAATTATAAAATGGCATTTGCCATCTTTGAAAATGTTCCACTTTGGCATATTGACCTTTTTGCTCTTCCACGCATTCCTATACCTTCACACCAAAAAATGTGGGAATTCAAATTAAAAGTAAGCTCTATTCACATTATTTTCGTTGCAATGCGAAAATTGGAACGACAATTTAAACAACTAAAAAATAAATTTAAATAAATAAAAGGCCTCAAGAATATAAGTTCCTGAGGCTCTTTTTATTATCTTATACTAAAATATCTTATATGAATATATCTTCTTTTAAAGGAAATATCATATGTACAGCAAACAAGAGCTATATATGCTATGATTTCACAGCTTTCTTCCAATAATTGATTATAATTACCAAATTGTACTAAACCTCTATCAAATACACATTGACTCAATATGCTTATTACTATAAAAAACAAAAATTCACCTAATGGAATGTACCAACAAATTCCTTGTCTTCTGCTTTGATAAAAATATACTCCCAATAAAATCAAGGCTATTAATATTAAAATCCCTACTATTGGATAAACTACTGAACCATACCATAATTCATGCACTTTTACAAAAATCTGTTCACCATTTTTATCCATACCAATAGGATAAAATACACGACCCCAACTCAATTCTCTACCAATCATCAATATATAAATTATTATCGAAGCTACATAAAACTTTATACTATCATATAAAATAAAATCTCGTATTTTCCCTATACAAATTACAATACCTAAAAATAAAATTACAACTTCTAAATTCTCTAAAAAATGATTTTCATAACTATATTCTATAGGTAAAACAAATGATAACCCAATAAAAATAACAGTTAAAATACACAAAATAACTAAAGCTTTTGTATATCTAATTTCAAAATTTAACATCTATATTCCTTCTTTATTTCTTTTTAAATGATATATCATAATTGACATACTCCCCATGCCTAAAGGCAGGGGATTCTTGGATAAAAACGATACTTGCCTACTAAAATAGCAGGTCTTACTATATCTCTCCAAAGAAGGT